>Ga0183101_1000590_pt2 | contig 10495 bp, 14 predicted proteins | sample Biomet3_FD_127790 | JGI IMG/M metagenome (GOLD analysis project Ga0183101, IMG submission 127790) | Microbial communities from bioreactor (seeded with sewage sludge) at LBNL, California, USA - Biofuel metagenome 3 | ecosystem: Engineered > Bioreactor > Anaerobic > Unclassified ... | reverse complement strand
CCTTTGAATTTTTTGCTTCCATCCGTAGCCACCCGGTCAAGGGCATAGACCACTGCATGACGGTCAACCGTGTTCAGGGTGAATGACACATCCTTGTTTATCCCATCACCCCGCGGCCCGTTCTTCTCGCTCCTGCCAATCATAGAGCCCTGCAAAGAAACGACAGCAACACCGCCCTGATTAGAGTCAGGAGAATTTCCTCCCGTATCTATTGTTCTTGCGGTTTTCGTTTCATAGCAGTTGTGCCTTATGTTCTGCGTTCCCAATGAAGTGAAACGAACATCAAAGCACCTGAAATTTTCAACCACGAACGGCTGATTATTGCCTCCCATGCCAAAGGTGGCGAGAACTGTCTGTGACTTATCCAAAGGCCCGGTAAATCTTGAGTCCTGACCATGGTTCTCAAAAACTAGCGGCGGATGGTTGGCTGTCGCCCGCAAAGTCTGTGTTACTCCCATGGTTACATCCATCCTTTGCCCGCCCTGATCATTAAGCACTAGCTCCTTGCATCTGTCTCCGCCTGTGCCGCCAATGCTTCCTCCAGTATGGCCGGCAGTTTCTTCCCCCTGCTCCTTGCCCGTGTCAGTATCCCCTTGCAGGCCTTCTGGCTCAAATAATATTTTCTTGGCACTTTGTCCTGCAAAATCTGCGACAAGGTAGATTCTGCGTCTACGCTGGGGTACTCCCCAGTATTGAGCGTCAAAAGTTCTGTACGCAATGCTCCATCCGTCTCCCATGAGCACATCAGCGTATGGCCACTTGCCTTTCTCAGGCATAGGCACCTGGGGAACTTCCTCAGCGATGGATGCGACTGCCTCAAGGACCGCCCGGAAATCTTCGCCTTTATTTGAGGAGAACGCTCCCGTGACATTTTCCCAGACGATGTATCTTGGGTATTGCCCATTTGTCCTGCACCTCATTTCCTTTACTATTCTTACTGCCTCATAAAAAAGGCTTGAGCGTGAACCGTCAAGTCCCGCCCTCTTCCCTGCCAAAGACATATCCTGGCAAGGAGAGCCGAATGTTATGATGTCTACCGGCTCAATATCAGAGCCTTTCATTTTAGAGATGTCCCCGTAATGCTTTATGAATGGCATCCTCTTTGTGGTGACCCTTATAGGGAACGGCTCAATTTCCGATGCCCAAATAGGCTGTATACCGGAAAGCACCCCTCCCAAAGGGAAACCCCCAGAGCCGTCAAACAGGCTGCCGAGGGTAAGCGTCTTATTTTTCCCCATTATTTATCTCCACATCAGACAATTTGTATTTCTGACCGCCGCGTACTAAAGTGATGTCCTCATCTGTGCCAACCAGGTCCTTGTAACGGTGAACAATTACATCACAGTACTTTTCATCAAGCTCCACCATGCGGCATAAGCGGTGTGTCTGTTCGCAGGCAATGAGAGTACTGCCGGAACCGCCAAAGGGATCTAATACAACTGCCTTGCTCATGGAAGAATTCAGAATCGGATAAGCCAAAAGGTTAACCGGCTTCATAGTCGGATGCAAGGCGTTATTTTTTGGTCTGTCATATTCCCAGATTGTAGACTGCTTTCTGTCCGCATACCATTTGTGATGTCCAGTTTTCTTCCATCCAAACAAAATCGGCTCATGCTGCCACTGGTAAGGTGACCGTCCTAATACAAGGCTCTGCTTCTTCCAGATACAAGTACCCGATAAATAAAAGCCTGCCTCGCTGAATGCCTTCCTAAAATTAAGACCCTCTGTATCAGCATGAAAAACATAAATGCTGGCATCGCTCTCCATGAACTTCTCGGTGTTCTTGAAAGCATCCAGCAAGAATTTATAAAAGCTATCATTTGCCATATTATCGTTCTTAATCTTACCGGCGGTTCCTTCGTAATTCACATTGTACGGAGGATCCGTAACTACAAGGTTTGCTTTGGTTTCCTCCATAAGAACCTTATATGTTATTTCTTTAGTACTGTCACCGCAGACAAGTCTGTGGTTTCCTAATATCCACACATCATTTAATTTGCTGATTGCCGGTTTCTTAAGCTCGGCATCAACATCAAAGTCATCGTCTTTTACACTATCACGCTCTGAATCTTTAAAAAGAGTGTCCAAGTCAACGGCATCAAAGCCGGTAAGAGAGACATCAAAATCCTCTCCCTGCAAATCTGAAATGACGAGCATTAACTTATCCTTGTCCCATTCGCCGCTGATTTTATTCAGGGCAATGTTAAGAGCTTTTTCTTTCGTCTCGTCCAGTTCAACAACCACACAGTCAACTTCCGTGATGCCCATATCAATTAGGACTTTTAATCTCTGGTGGCCACCTACGACTCTGCCAGTGGTCTTATTCCAGATAACCGGCTCAACATACCCGAACTGCTCCAGGGACCGTTTTAACTTTTTATATTCAGCATCATCCGGTTTTAAATCTTTACGCGGATTGTAATCCGCCGGTATGAGTTCTGTTACTTTCTTTTTAGCAAATTCCATTAAGCGTATGCCCTCCTCATTATCTTAGCAAGCCCTTTTCTGGCCCCGACAATATTGCCGGCCAGAGCTTGCCCCCTAAAGGTCAGAAGCTGCTGCCGGCTTATAAATTTCCTTGCTGCTTTTAAGTCTTTCATGAATTTCTGCAGTTCTGATTTCATCTTCTCTCCCTTGCCCTTAAGAGCCGTTCCATCAGATCGTCCTGAGGAGCTGCTTCACTGTAATCTGTGCTGCAGTTCTCTTTAACAATCTGGAATATCTCGTTCCAAAGCCTCACGGCCTGGTTCATGTAGTTAATCCCAATATTGATAAAAGGTGAAGGAATAGGCTTACCCGTAGTTGGGTGCTTAGAAAGAAAGCCTAGTTTACTGGTCATCTCTTCCGTCTGAATCCAACGCGCACTGCACATGGCATAACGCTCTAAGAGCTGCGGTGATACTTTGCCGCTGCAACCTATTTTCTTAAGCCATTCCCACGTTTCTTTATATATTTCAGTGGCCTGCAGGTCACTGCCATCTCTTTGTTCAGCAGATAGGAAATCGTGAGGCTTGGGCATTTCAACGCCCTCAAGTTCTGGTATATCTAAAACTTCCAGTTTTCTGCCTCCTGGATTTCCTGCCTCCGCTTTTTCTAAAACAGCTGATTTCTTGCGTCCGGCACCAGGTCTCTTGCCTCCCCGCCCGCCTACATTATTGGATTTTGTGGTCACTTTTTCACACCTTTCCTTAATTACCCTTTTGAATACGCTTTTAATTTGCGTGAAGGGAGGCGCCCGTTGGCTTGCCGTCTTGCTTTAGAGATTTGTACCGCCCCTACCCCTCACGCACTCTACGTCCTAGCGTTTTTGCTTTTATACTTGGCTTTATTACTATGTCTGTGCCATCTATCTCCGGACTCAGCAGTGATTCTGGAGTGACAAGGAGTGCACAAAGCCATGAGGTTTCTAACATCATGAGTTCCGCCTCTCGATAGCGGCAGCTTGTGATGAACCTCAGTAGCTACAGTAATGCGTCCTTCTTTAATGCACTGCTCACACAAAGGATGCGCTGCAATGTATCTGTCTCTTATTCTTTTCCAGCCTCTGCCGTAACGCTTCTTAGTAGCAGGGCTCCTATCATATTTCTCGTACCGGGCATCCATAATCTTTTGATGCTTCTCACAGTACCTGCCGTCCACAAGTTCCGGACAGCCCGGATACCGACACGGTGTCTTAGGCCTTCTTGGCATTTTCTTCACTCCCTGCTATCAGCCGTTCAAGATACCACTTGGCTTTCATTAAGTCCTCAGTGCCATTTTTCATTTTGAATCGCCACACATATTTAATTACGTTCCCCACGCACACAGCCTCAATGCCGACAAGCTCTGCCGTTGCAGACTCAATGGCATCAATGCATTCTACTTTGCCACTCGTGTAGTGCTGCGGATGATTTATCTTATCCATAGGTTTCCTCCCAATAAAAAAGCCCTCGCGGTTTTTTCCCGTGAAGGCTGCACTATTTATTCTTTTGCTGAGTATATCATACCACAAGAATACGGATGACATCTAGTGACATTTACTGCCATGTTTTGGAATTTTTATTTCTCTTAACGCTCTATCATGAATTCTATAAACATGCCGTGGATTAACGCTAATCTCCAGTGCAATCTCTTCCCACGTCATAAACCTAAGATACCTTAGTTCTAGCACAGTCCTATATTCTGGATTGCTGATGTTCTTTATCACCCCAACAAGTTCTCTCTTAAAATCTACTAGTTCATCAACATCAACATTTATTTCTTCCTGCAGTCCTACTATTTTTACAATGGTATCTTCCATGCGATGCACATTTCTAGTACCGCTTGGAGGAACAAGACTCATCACCGACGTAGCTTTTGTAGCTAAATCATTAAGAGACTGAATCTGGGCTAATTTGCTCTCAATCCTTTGGTCTATTTTATAGCCTTGCACTAAATATTCTTTTGGTGTCATATTAAAAGCCCTCCTGTTTTAATCTATTTAATAGAATCTCTGGTCTTACTTCCGTCAACTCAGTAAACCACTTTGAATTTATAAACTTCACAATGCTTTTTCTTTCACTATGACATTCAGCTACTGCTATACCTTTTTCCATCATTTGACCGGCCTTACGATAATCACTAACTGCTTGGATTATTATGGCATTGGCCAGTGCTTCATAAGGGCTCATCACTTCACCCCCAGATTAGCCTTAACTGCATCAATCAAAGCCGACTGAGTCTTATCTTTTCTTTCCAAGGCTTTCATGACATTTTCGTCAATAGTACCCTTGGATATTATGTGATGAATAACTACAGTCTGTTTCTGTCCCTGCCTCCACAATCTGGCATTAGTTTGCTGGTAGAGTTCCAAAGACCAGGTAAGTCCAAACCAGATTAAGGTTGAGCCACCAGCTTGTAGGTTTAGCCCATGACCAGCAGAAGCCGGATGAATAAGTGCCACAGGAAGCTCTCCGTTATTCCACTTCTTAATACTTTCGTTACTATCAAGTCTGGCAAAAGAAATATGAAGAACAGTTAACCTTTTAGCAATTCTCTCTAAATCATGTTTAAACCAATAAGCTATCAATACCGGCTTACCATTAGCTCCTTCGATTAAATCTTCTAGCGCATCCAGCTTTCTGTCGTGAATGGCTACTGCCTTTTGGTTCTCATCGTAGACAGCACCGTTTGCCATTTGTAGTAGCTTATTAGATAGTGCAGCAGCGTTTATCGCATCAATATCACTTCCGTCAAGGGACAGTACCATATCTCTACGCATGGTTTCATACTTCACTTCTTCCGCTTTGCTCATTGAAACACCCACTTCGTTCATAACACACTCCGGCATCTTTAGGTAATCCACAGACTTCATGGAAATCGTAATATCAGAGATTAACCGGTAAATACATGCCTCTGCTCCAGCTACTGGTTTATACGAAAATATAATCTGTTGGTTACGTTTATCAGGAATGAAGAAGTCCCTGCGATACTGGCCAATATACCTGCCAAGACGCTGGCCCATATCTAGGAGCCTAAATTCCGCCCACAGGTCCATGAGGCCATTGGAGCTAGGAGTTCCGGTCAGTCCAACAATACGTTTTACTGTCGGTCTTACTTTTAACAAACTTTTAAACCTCTTTGTAACACCGGATTTAAAAGACGACAGCTCATCAATAACCACCATGTCAAAGTCAAAAGTACAATTCTTTACCAGCCACTCCACGTTCTCCCGGTTAATAATGTAAATACTAGCTTTTGCCATAAGAGCTACCTTTCTTTCAGTTTCCGTACCAATTGCCACAGAATACTTAAGACCTTTCAGGTGGTCCCATTTTTCAATCTCCTGAGGCCAAGTATCTCTTCCGACCCGGAGTGGGGCTATAACCAGGACTTTTCTAACTTCAAACCTTTCATACATCAATTCCTGAATTGCGCTAAGTGTAATAACCGTTTTGCCAAGGCCCATATCTAAAAACAAGGCGGCTACCGGATTATTAATAATGTGCTCAGCAGCAAACTTTTGATAATCATGAGGTACGTATTTCATCTGGCATCACCTCCAAACTATCTACGACATAAACCTTAAACCCTAAGTTTCTTAACATTTCATGCCTTTTTACCTGAACAGGTCTAGGTTTTTGCCCAGGAGCTTTCATTTCCGCAAAAAACATCTTTCCCCTAGGCATTAGCACTAATCTATCCGGCATTCCTATGTAACCTGGACAAACCAGCTTCAAAGCGATTCCTCCGGCTTTTTTCACTTCTTTTACAAATTTAAGCTCTATAGTTCTCTCAAGCATTTCATACCTCCTCAAGACAACCTGACCGAAAAACCCTATACGCGCGTATCCACGTATGACATATTACTTATTTATATAAATATATATATGTTTGTGCTATATAGAGTTTTCTGTCAGGCTGTCATGGTTTTTGTCGTTTTTGCCCTGTTTAAAGGGGCTTTTATTCCTATGACAAGCTTTTTGACAAAGACAAGTTAGACCCCTTGTCAGTTAATCTTTGTCACACACGTTTATACAATCGCTGCAAACCATAAATAGAAAGATGTGAACGCTCTTTGGTTTTACGCCACCCTTTAATTCTTAGCATTATGGCTGCAATGGCATATGAATCAGAAGGCTTTATGTCCTCTTTGCGTTTGCCAAAACACTCGCACCATATCTCAAGGTTACAAACCACATTACGTTTAATGGTTCCCTGAATTCTGGTAGGGTCCCCTGGATCGATAAAGTAATCCCTGCGGGCATAGCCGTCCATCTTAGGCCAATTCTCCGGCAAGAGCATCTCCAAATAGGAACGCACCAAACCCTCCCTATCATCTTGTTCCATAGCTTCTGCTTGTTCGTCTTGAGCATATTTTTCTAGGTTCCTATCAAGATACAGCTTTTCACCGTTTTTCTGAAGAACAATAGCCTCAGCCCATATTTGCTTTGCATCTTCATCAGTAAGCTGCCAAGGTTTTAATCTACCGGTTCCGGGAGTCTTAACAGTCCAAAACCTGCGATTACCGGTAATGTCTCGTAAATAGCCATTCTGGGAATTTGTCGTTCCTATGAAAATACACTGCCTCGGATGAGGAGTTACCCTTCTTCCAAAAGAAGCCCGATATTTATCATCTTGTCTGGAAATAAAAGCTTTTACTTTATCAATATCAGCTTTTTTCATACCAGCAAGTTCACCTATTTCCATAATCCAATAACCCTGTAGTTTTTCTGCAGCCGTCTTATCATTCATATCGGTAAGAGCAAGACTATCCGAATACCACTCCTTACCAAGCCTAGCAATAAGCGTAGATTTACCGATTCCCTGATCACCGTTTAAAACAAGAATATAATCGAACTTAATACCGGGATGTTCTATTCTGGCCACAGCTGCGCAAAGCGTCTTTCTCGTAACCATTCTGGTATACTCGTTATCCTCAGCACCTAGATAATCTATTAACAGTGTTTCAGCACGTACTACTCCATCCCATTCTGGCAATCCGGCAAAGAAGTTCTTTATAGGATGATAGGCTCTATCGTCCGTTACCTTGGCGACACCAATCTGATAGTTTCTCTGCGAAAAAGCACCGTAGTTATCATCTATGTAACAAATAAGCTGAGCGTCATCCGCGTCCCGCCAGAATTTAGCCGGGTGCTTCCAAGGTACCTCTCCTTTAATTTCCATACCATCTGCTAGTTGGTTGAAACAAATAGGTTTTAAATTTTCATCATTTTCCATAATTAATTTGACGTTGTGAAGATTGTTAGAAAGCCTACCACTCTTATCCCGCTGCAACCCTTCTGTCCAATCTTCAAATTCAGCTTTTGCTTCTTCCTGCTTCTTACGCAAAATAACAGATTTAACCAGTTCATCCTGGCTAGCAAATTCTGCCATTTTGTTAAATGATGCCTTGTCATCATCGTCCGGAAAGAGATGCACCCTCACTAAGTCAAAAGCATTTAGTTCCTTGCCTGAGGCAGGATCCGTGGCATGATGTGAATAGGCAAATTTATCATCGTAAATAGCCAAACCCCCTGTAGTCTTGCCTTTTATATAGTCATAGCGACCAGGAGTATAAGAAGGCTTGTATACGGTTTCCAGAAATTTACCGATAGCTTCTTTAATGGTGTATGAACTGCAAAACGCCCCAACTATGCCCTGCTTGGTTAAGGGATCCTGCTGTTTCTTACCGGAATGCTCGCGCACGATGCTTTCCTTAGACGACGTCGGGAGTAACGAACAATCTCGCCAATTAGGATGAGCTGCCAGAATTACATCCGGATTCAGCCACTCCCCTTCTAGTACCCCAAACAGGTACTCTCCATTAGATGAGACAGTCGGCCAGTACATCAGTTGATGCGGCACATAAGAACAGGTGTCCACCATATCAATACCTATCTCAGCTGCAATATAGCGAGCCACAGCATTAAATTCTTCTACCAACATATCCCTGGAACATGGCAGGATAATCCTGATTCTCGGATTTTCCGGTGTATGGCTATGGGTAGAATAGTAGCAGCCACCATAAGGAACGTGGGCTTTAATGCTAGTCAGAAAGTCTTTCTTGGCTTCGTCCAAATCAAATACCAGCATGGACCTAGCAGTAACGTTTTCTCGCAAACGACGGTTCTTAGCTAGGTGCCCGGCAACAAAACCACCCTTATCCTTAATTTCATCTCTAAGCCCTTTAGGCATCTTGGCATATTCTTCTGCGCTTTCTGTAGTTCTAATAGGTGTTTTTAGCCTTTCGCACAGAGCCTCAAAAGTAGTTGTTTTATTAGACCAGAGTCTAGATTTTCTTGAATTTCCATAAGCAATTGCTAGCTCACGCATTAGTAAAAACCCCCTCACCAAAATATTTGATAGGCTTCTTAAAGTTTCTGGCAAGTTTGAGTTCATACCCCATGCCAGATGATATGGTCTCCCCAAATACCCAGACTTTGTCACATCTACCTAAAAGCACTTTATTTATAGTCCTGACCATGTCTTGTTCTTTGCTATCATCCATAAAGCGTGGGTATAAGAGGTGTGGCGCTAGTGGAACTACATTCTGGTTAAGAGCGAACCGACAATATTTTTTAGCAGCATCTACATTCTTTTCAACGTCACCTGCATAACGAGAACAAATATAGACAAGAGACAAGCGTTTTTTCCTTTTCTCTCTTCTCATTACCTTATAGGCCGTTTCATCAAAACATCCGGAACCATTGAATTTATCTGCACCCATAGTCTTCACTCTCCTGTTCAACAATTGGTAAAATACCATTCGATTTCAGCAAATCATAAATAAAAAGCCTGCCAGCTTGAGTCCAATAAGTATGGATGTATGTATGCATTTGCCCGTAACTATCTGGTTCACAGAAAGTTTTAGTCTGGGTATATCCCTTACTTGCATATTTTTGATACAACAGCCAAATCTTAGATTGTTTATACTGAATGCCATTTTCGCTAAGATATTTGTTGAGTCGTTTTGCACTAAAGCCGTAATCTTTGGCAATCACAGAAATTGTCACTAAATCTCTACACTGAAGAACTATGTCATAGTAGCTAGCCTTTGGTTGGATTTCCGCAATTTGCTGATGCTGAACAGCTATCGTTTCTAACAATTTCCGGTTTTCCTGTTGAACTATATCTAGATGCTCATTTGCTATACGCAAAGCTCTGGCCATAACGGCTTCCGGAGAATTCCATTGTTCCTCTACGCTAATAAAATATTGGCGAAAATTACGCCCTATTTCTGTGCGTTGAATCATACAAAGTTGTTTTGCCATGTCGATTGTAAGTTGATGATCATAAGCCGGACGCCCGCCCTCTGAGGTTTTACTCAAAATTGAGTAAAAGTCCCTACCTTCTTCAAACCCATATTCGCACATTCGTTTAAACCAATCGTTATACCTTGTCTCGATCAACAAGGCAGCATGTAATTCTCTTCCATTTACAGTAGGACAAGCACCGTCATAACAAATCTTCAATAAACTGTTCATAATAAAAACCTCCAATGAATTTTAGTAAGGGAATTTTCCCTTCTAATACCCACTGGAGGTTTTGAGTCTATTTTGACGAAAATTTCTTAATCTTTTTTATAAAATTTACATTCGTACCCATCAGCCCGCAATTTTAACCCCGAAGCCCAGGGAGGAGTTCTTCCCATTTGCTCACAAATAGCGTCTACAGATACGTCCTTATCTGCTTCTATAATGAGCTCATCGTGAACATGCCCAACTATTCGGTAATTCCGAAGGGTTCCCATTGCATAGACCAAAACATCCCTCGCTATGGCCTGAGTAATGTTCTCCACAAATTTGGGACCGTAGCTTTCCATTCTGTCCCATTTCTTTGTATTTCCAATACCTTCATAGGTGACTGCCTCACCACCAAACTGGTTTTCTCCCATACGCGGCTTTATATAGGCTAGCTTTCTTCCAGATGGAAGTGTGATAAAGAGAAAACCACTCTCATAACTGAACCTTATATCATGGCTTTCTGAAGAAGTGCGCTCTTTAACACACTCCTTTACTGCCTTATCTACGTCCCA
>Ga0183101_1002937_pt1 | contig 10506 bp, 15 predicted proteins | sample Biomet3_FD_127790 | JGI IMG/M metagenome (GOLD analysis project Ga0183101, IMG submission 127790) | Microbial communities from bioreactor (seeded with sewage sludge) at LBNL, California, USA - Biofuel metagenome 3 | ecosystem: Engineered > Bioreactor > Anaerobic > Unclassified ... | reverse complement strand
TATTCACTTTTACTATATATATAGATGTGAGTATATTTTCAATGTGGCATTTAAATTTCTACATAAAGAAAAACCAGTATAAATCATATATACTGGTCTCTTATCCATGCCTCATAGAAGTATGAACTAAAAATAACCTCTTTCTCTGTCTTTATCATCTTTGGGTTCAGCAAACATAGTATTATAATTATCTGGGATTAAGTCTTTGTCATTAAATGCTTGTTTCATATCCTTCCATATTCCTAATGATGGAATAAACACCTCTAACTCGCTAATAAACATTGAATCCATTCCACCGTCACCATCAAACCCCACTATAGCTTCACCTAATCCGTGAGTATTAAAATTAGTAGAACAACCAGTCCATGTATGCTTTTTATCTCTTACTTTCATAGCAATCACTCCTTTGCAATGTACATATTTCGTACATTTAAATTTAATTTGTTAATAAAATACCTGTTGTTATTTTAAACTTTTATATTATATAGATTTCACTATTTAAATATCAGTATTTATTTGAATTAAGTATAAATATAGAAAAAAGATAAGCTATACAAAATAACTTATCTCATTCCTATTATCTACTTTTAAAATGTAATTTTTAGTTGTTGTATACTATTGTAAAACCTTTATCTTCGTCTATTATCTTACCTTTAGCACCATATCTTAACACTACTACTGTCATTACAATGTCTCCTGTAGAGCCTACAAGATTATAGAAGAAAATCAGGTCAGTGTACCATTGATGAAAAGGTAAAGTCACTGCTGATATTAGTATAAATGGCATTAATAATATTATAACGAACTTCCATGTACTTATTGCCACTTTTGATACTTCCTGCGTATATGCGTAAATTCCTTTAAACCCGATTATGGCTTTTCCTCCAAACCTTTCATAAAAAAATTTATGTATAACTTCATGCACCAAAGACATAACCGCTACCATAAGCAAAGACTGTAATAAAAAATTGACTGTAATATTAGAAGTAGGATAAACTATCATAGACGTATTAGACATCTTCTCTATAGCTTTATTAACAAAATCGTAGAATAAGAAGTAAGTAGAAAACCCAGTAACCAAGCAGAATAAGTGTAATTTGATTGATATTTTATAAGTCATAAAAATCCCGCCTTTATAAATTTGATTTTTATTTATCCTACATTTTTGACTTATAATTATTCGATTTAACTCTGCTTATATGGTTTTACCAGGAGCTTTTCGGTATATAATATAACACTTAAAACAATAATAGGGATTTTATAAATATAAAATTTATTAAAGAGAAGGTGTGTTTATGAATGATATTAAGAGCGGTGATGTGTCTTTTCGCAGATTAAAAAAAGATGATGTTACTACATTACCAAGCCTTGAAATGGATTATACCAAGGGAGAAGTATTTCTAATTATTAGTGAAGATATAGTTGTAGGTGCTATAAGGTACACTTTTGCAAAAGGTAACTATATAAAGATAGAGAATATAAAAATATTCCAAGAATATAGAAGAAGTGGATTAGGAACTAAAGCTGTGTTATTACTTAAAAATACATTTGAAGGCTGTGCTTTCTATGGTGAAATACTATATATAAGAGCATTTCAATTTTGGAGAAGTTTCAAACCTTATTTTAATTCAAGTGAGGGATTGGATTATTTTGATGAAAATTGGGGATGTGATTTTTTCTTGGAGTAGTGCTGTGTAGTGCTACTCTTTTCTTGTGTAAAATAAAAAAGCCCATTCACGGGCTTATTTGTTGATGTTATGTATATAACTTTATATTAGAAGAAGCTATCTAAATCGTCCTCAACGTACTCTGGATATTCTCCGTCAGAGGTATATACAATTCTAAAACTGTCTTTTCCTTCTGGCGTGATCTTGAAAATATGCTTTGCACCCTTTTTATCTGCAATGGTGTATATGATACATTTTAATTCACCATTATCGTCATGCTTATACTCATTTTCTTCTTTCTTCTTATCCTTTGGCTTGTTTTCTTCTATACAAATTAGTACATCATTTAATGAGGGTACAACCTTGTTTAATTTCATTATTTCTTTCATTAGTGTATAACCTCCAAGAGTGTATTTCTGTACTTTATACTAACATTATTATTGACCACAGTCAACAAAACTTGCGTCTAATGATGGTTTATAATCTTTATTTAATTTAAAATAAGTTTCATGTATATAATATAAAAACTATTTATTAAAACAGGTATAAGAAGTTATTTTTTTATTAAAGGAGATGTTTTTATTATGAAACAGACATACGAAGTAAGTATTACAGATGGGTTCAGACTATTCATGGAGAACGAAGAGTTTAATAAGGCAATAAGTACAGGAGGATTTGTCCATTGTGAAAATAGATATGTAATAAATAATGAAAAATATGTTATTCACAAAGATGGAAAGACTGTGCTTACTGAATATGCAAAAGCTCACGAATCGGAATGTTGTCTAATATTTAATGTAGAGGATAAACAAGTTCAAATAAAAAAGGAATAAAATATGTAGTAAACAAGGAGGAATTTTTATTATGGCTGATTTAAAAGTCTGTAAATGTGGAAATAAAAATTGTTTTGGATTTCTGCTTTTACATGAAAAAGAATTAAACGAAATAGAGCAAAGAAAAGATGATATGCGTAAAGAACATGGTGATGTTAGTTTTAATTTAGAGGGAAGTGCAAGCAGTGGTGAGATTTTTACCAAGTTTTATGAACTTCATGTAATTAAAAATGATTAGTTGATTGTTGTATTAATAATTTAGAATATGAGTAAATTTAATTAAAAAGGAACTCAATATAAAAGTATTGTGATTTATTAAGGAGGAAAATATTATGAAAAAAAATTATCCAGAATATATTTTGCGTATATTACGAGAGTCTGTAGGTATAGAACCAGATGATACACAACATGATGAAGAGTTTAATAATCAGTGGTCTCAGAATGAAGTGTTTGACTCTGTAATGGGGTATGAAGCAACTTTTAATCCTACGAGGGTCAAAGAATTTGTCAATGCTATATATGGAGTTAATTTAGATGAAGTTAGTGAAAATGAAACAAAAGATAGGTAAGTAATATTTGCATTTATGGTAAAAACTAAAGACCATAAAACATTAAACAGCATTGAAATTTCAATGCTGTTCTTTATTTTCAAACAATAATATACTATCTTCGCCTCTGATTTCTTTTATTATTGTTATATTTATTATTCTTTGTCTTAGAATTCTGAGTGTCTTGTTCAGGTATATCTAACTTCTCTTTATTTTTACTTAGACTTATTCTATATTTGTTTTCATCAAAAACCATAGGAGGCTCTTCAATAGTATTTTTGATAAGGAATTTACTGATACTTTTAATATCTTCTGCTGTGAGTATGGGTTCTCTAACTAACTCAAATTCTTTATCCATAAACACATTAAGGTCTTCTGCATATATAATAGAACTTCTAATCTCTGGATAAGTTTCATCATACTTGATTACTGAATATTTATTAGCGATAACAACCATAGGTCTAACTTCTATGTTATCTGGAATTAAGCCTTCATTCACCAAGATATACTTTAAGTTGTCTGCTTGTCTCTTACTTTGACTATAAGGATTGCCCATAGGTTCATCGCATTTATTTATCTTTCTTATAGCTGTACCATTTTGGAGAAAAGTTATATCACCTTTCCAGTTCTTATTTTCCATAACATAGATTGTATCCTTAGTGATAACAATAAAATCACATTGTAAGCAATCTTCTCCATATTTAAGTTTTATATTATGAAAACAGTATATAGGTTTACATATGTTTCTTAATTGAAATGAAACTTTACTCTCACCTTCATCTCCTTTTCTTAATGCGTTTATGTCTTTAAGTAATAATGTTTGGTCTATATATGGTTTACCCTCTAAGGTTCTTAATTTCTTTATATGTTGGTCAATATCCTTAAACTCTTTCTTGAAGATAGCTCTATCCATTTATAATCCTCCAATATATTAATTTACTGTTATATTAGTGATATAGCTTTGGATTTATAAGAATTTTCAGTCTGAAACCTATGTAACTGAGTAAAAAAATAAACACCCTCAAATGAGAGTGTCTTTAAGTGCTGTATTATGCGTCTACATTAGCGTTTGGAGCTTCTGCCATTATGAAATCTCTTCTTGGTTCAACCTTGTCACCCATTAAGAGTTTAGTTATTTTATCAGCTTCAATTGCGTCCTCTATTGGTATTTGAGCTAATACTCTTGTTTCAGGATTTAATGTAGTTTCCCATAACTGGTGCGGGTCCATTTCTCCTAAACCCTTGTATCTTTGTATAGATTTTATCTTACTGCCTAATTCTTTCTTGATTTTATTTAACTGATTATCTGAATAAGCATACTTGACCTCCTCAACCTTTTTCTTACCTTTGTTTGTTTCATAAACAATTTTGTAAAGAGGAGGGATTCCTTTAAACACTCTTCCCTCAATCAATAATTGAGGCATATATCTATATATAAGCGTTAATAGTAAAGTACGAATGTGTGAACCGTCTACGTCTGCGTCTGTAAGAATTATTATTCTTGCATATTTAATCTTTGACATATCAAAATCATTGCCTAATCCACAACCAAGAGCAGTAACAAACGTTGCAATTTCATCATCTGATAGAACCTTATCTACAGAAAGGGCAACATTAACAGCTTTTCCTTTATTTCCTGATAAGACCTTCTTTTCTACATTTGTAACTTTTCCTTTAAGCGGTAATACAGCCTGAAATCTTCTATCTCTTCCTTGCTTCGCAGAACCACCCGCACTATCACCCTCAACAATTATAATTTCAAGTATTTCTGGGTCTTTTAATAGTGCATAGGCTATTTTACCGTTATTTTTACGTTGAGCTTCTTTAGATAAAACCATATCTTTTGCTTTATCTTCTGCTTTTCTTATACTGAATGACTTTAAGGCATTATCTATAATAGTCCTTAGTGTCTCTACATTTCTATCAAAGAATTTTTGAACTTCTTTAGAGAATACATCGTCAACAGCACTCTTAGCGTCAGAGTTACCAAGCTTAGTCTTAGTTTGACCTTCATATTGAGGGTTAGTATGTTTAATAGACACTATAGCAACTAATCCATTTCTTACATCTCTACCATCAAATGTACCGTCTTTTTCTTTAATCATGCCAAGTTCTTTGGCATAGCTGTTAATTACTCTTGTAATGGATGTTTTAATTCCTGTAACATGAGTTCCGCCATCTACCGTTGATATGTTATTACAATAGCTAATAATTTGTTCATTAAATTCCTTAGTATATTGAAATGCAACCTCTACTTCTATATCATTTGAGCTTCCTGAAAGGTATATTGGTTCAGTAATTGTTTCAACATCTTCATTGATCTCGTTTATAAAACCTACAATACCCTGCTCTTCGTGGAAAACTTCTCTTTCCCCTGTTCTTTCATCATAGAAGTTTATTTTTAAACCTCTGTTAAGGTATGATGTTTCTTTTAATTTCTTCTTAATAACTTCGGCTTTAAATTCAACAGTTTCAAATATTGTACCATCAGGTTTCCAAGTTACCTTTGTACCTGTTTTTTCAGTTTTGCCTATAGACTTTAACTCCCCTTTAGGAGTAAGAGCTACTACTGGGTGTCCCCCGTTTTCATATCTATCAAAATAGATGTTACCATCTCTATATATTTCTACTTCAAAGTATTCAGATAAGGCATTAACTACAGAACCTCCTACACCATGTAGTCCTCCTGCTACTTTATAGCCATTTCCTCCGAATTTTCCTCCTGCATGAAGTATAGTGTATATAACTCTTTCTGTTGTAAAGCCCTTTTTAGGGTGAACACCTACAGGTACTCCTCTACCATCATCCTCTACCGATACAGAACCATTTTTCAAAATACTTATATTAATTTCCTTACAGAAACCCGCTAAGTGTTCATCATTAGAGTTATCTAATATCTCCCAAACACAATGATGTAGACCTCGACTTGTAGTAGTACCAATATACATTCCAGGTCTCTTTCTTACAGCCTCTAATCCTTCAAGTATATCTATCGAATTTTCATTATAATCATTAATTTTATTTTCTTTATCGTGGGTCATATACTGAATTCCCCTTTCTTCTTTGGTTTTTTACGATTAAATTCTAACACATCCATTGACTATAGTCAATTTACAATATATTAGTTTCCTGAATGATATATTATTCTAAATATATTTCCTATATCGTTACATTACATCACGACATCTTTGGTCATATAAGTCCTACTTTTGTTTAAATTCGTAAAATATTCTTGACAAATTTAAAAGCAGTTATATTTTCCATTTAAAAGTAATACCATATAGCTTTATAAGGCTGAGTAACTGATGTTGCAGGGTTTTGTTAATGAAAATTAAAAAAGAAAATAAATTAGATGGATTTATACTTGATATAGATGTAAAAAAGAAGGAGAAACACATTAATGAAAATACTATTTATAACTACTGCTCATAACAGTATGAGCCAAAGAGCTTACGTGGAGCTAACTGATAGAGGCCATGAAATTGATATACACTTAACTTCATCACCAGAAGTAATGGAATTAGCTGTTAAATTTTCAAAACCTGACGTAATAATTTGCCCATTCCTAAAAACAGCAATTCCGCATAGTATATGGAAGAACCATACTTGTATAATTATTCACACTGGTATAAAAGGGGACAGATGTTCGTCATCAATAGACTGGGCTATCCTAAATGATTATACCGAATGGGGAGTAACACTTCTTCAAGCTGATGAAGAAATGGACGCAGGAGATATATGGTCTTCAAACAACTATCCAATGAGAGAAGTAAGTAAGAGTGTTATATATAGACACGAAGCAATGAGAGTAGCTATTAAAAGCTTAATTAACTTCTTAGATAATTTTGAAGATTTTAAAAAAGGTGATTTCTTACCAGAGGCGTTGAATTATTCAAGTCCTAATATAAAAGGGAAATTAATGCCAACCATGAAACAAGTTGACCGTAAAATTAATTGGAAAAAAGATAGGACGGAAGTAATTGCAAGAAAGATTAGGTCAGCCGACAGTAATCCTGGTGTTTTAGATAATATTTTTGGAGATGAATATTACCTTTTCGGATGTCATGTAGAAGACACATTAAAAGGAAAGGTTAAAGAAATAATAGGGTTCAGAGATGACGCTGTTTTAGTTGGTACAATTGATGGGGCTATCTGGATAAGCCATGTTAAGAAAAAAGGTTCTCAAATAAAATTACCTGCTACTTTAGCATTAAGCCATCTATTGGTTAAAAAGAAAGAATTAACAATCTCCCCATTTGACGTAATAGATAGTAAAACTTACAGAGAAATCTACTACACAGAAAAAAATAAGGTTGGATATTTACACTTTGATTTCTATAACGGAGCTATGAGTACAGAGCATTGCAAAAGGTTACTTAAAGTTTTAATCGAAGCTAAAAAGAAAGATATTAAAGTATTAACTTTAATGGGTGGGCATGACTTCTGGTCTAATGGTATCCACTTAAATACTATAGAAAGTGCTGTTGACCCAAGTCAAGAATCTTGGTTAAACATAAATGCAATTGACGATATAGTTCTTGAAATAATAAATACACAAGGGAAATTAGTAATAACAGCTATGCAAGGTAACGCAGGTGCAGGTGGAGTTATATTAGGACTTGCAAGCGACTTTGTATACGCAAGGGAAGGCGTAGTTCTTAACCCACACTACAAGAAAATGTGCGATTTATATGGTTCAGAATACTGGACATACTTATTACCTAAGAGAGTTGGAAAAGAACTTGCTTATAAAATAACTGAGAAATGCTCTCCAATTGGAACTACTAAATCTAAAGAAATGGGATTGATAGATGACTTCTTTGGAGAAACAAATGCCGAGTTCACAGCTAAGATAGCTGAAATATCTGAAAACCTTGCTATAGATAAAGATTATGATAAATTAATCGAGGCTAAGGTTGTAAAACGTGAAGATGATGAAAAAGTAAAACCACTTGCTCAGTATCGTTATGATGAATTAGAGCAAATGAAAATTAACTTCTTCGGAGAAGACAGAGGTTATCATACAGCAAGACATGATTTTGTTTACAAGATAGCTTGTACAGTTAGACCTATCTTTTTAGATAAATAAGAACATATTTAATCTTTCCCAATCAGTATATATTGTATAAAAAAGTCTCCTTCTTATATGTTCTTAGAATGGGGCTTTTGCTATGAAATAACATCATTGAACTGCATTAAACAAGTAATCTGTTGAATATATAATCCTCGCAGTATATAACTATAATATATTAATAACACGAAAGGAGATATGCAATATGCTTTATACTACTATTTTTAGAGCATTAGTTATGACTGCTGTGGCTATAATCGTTGGTTTTTCTGCATTTAAAGAAATAAAGGCGTTACTCTCATTTAAGAAAATGCCTGAATTTATAAACGCTCAAAGTAAACCTGTTATAACAAATAGCATAGTTCTTACCGTTCTTGGCATTATGCCTATATTTATGAGCTTACTATTCTGGAACAACTACTTATTTTTCGTATTTATGTTGGTTAGTTGCTTAATAGGAATAGAAACTATATTTTTCATTGATGACGAGTTACACAACATTATTGGGAAATAACCGCAGAACACTTAAAAACAAAGAAGACATGTTTATATACATGCCTTCTTTTATTTATATCTATTTATTTACAGGTTTATCATATACGCTTCCAACTATCTCTAATTCATACTCAAATAAAATATCCCATAAGTTATTATACCTATATTCTTCATCTGAATTTATATCCTTTTGCTTCGTCATAAAGCTACCGCTTTTATAAACAACTTCAAAGGGAACTCCAATTCTATGAGCATGTTTTTTATCTTTAAAGTCAAGAAGATGACCTTCAAATATTTCACTATCATTACAATCATTTAATCCCGTGTATTGAATTAAAATAACTTCATCAAAGTCATACTCACAAGTGTCTCCTTGTCCATTAGTTAAATCTACCTCTACAGTATTACAATCAAAGCAAATTCTTTCAACTGCAACTAACCATCCCAATGACTTAATGTAAGCCATAAATTTAATTTTTCTCATAAAGTCCAGTCCTCCTTTTATATTTAAATCTGTTCAATTCCCCAAGTATAAATAGAATTAGAAATATCCTTCTTTTGTTTTTCAACTCTACTTCTGCTGACCTCACCCGCTACTTCTCCAAGTAAAGCCATTATGTCATTAACCTTCCATTGAAGTTTATTATCTTTATTACATTCATCATCGGATATAATTTCAGTACACCTATCGCATACACTGATTATCTCTTCAATTTTTTCACTTATTAATTTATAATCCATATTTTATTCCTCCTTCTCCACTAATTAATCAGGCGATCTTATTTGTTTTTAAATCTATCAACTTTCCACTATCTATAACAGGCTTAAACTCTATCATTTCAACAAAACTGTTTTGCGATAAAGCCATCTTCATATGTTCTGGATAGTTAGGACATAATGTTATAACTCTAACATTATCAGTGTTATATTTGGCTTTAAATTGTGTTGGGTATACAACAACCTGCCACAGTAAGTCCTTATCCTCCACAACTTTAAGCTCTATTATTACATAATCACCATTTATGTCTTTTGCAAGTATATCTAATCTTCCATTTTCAAGTATTACCTGTCTCTCAATAAATCTAAGTCCCTGCTCTATTAATTCAAGACGTTTGACAAGAAAATCTTCAAGGTCTTTCTCTGTAATCATCTCTACATTATCACTCCTTAACCTTGAAACGTGTATATATCTCTCACATTCATGTTCAAGTGTAATGTAATGATTTTCATTTAGCTCAGGATATACAAAGCCATCAATAGTCAATGGTACTTTAATATCGTCCTTATTCACGCCATATAGCTCATTTAGAGCCATTAAACAAAAGTATTTTAGATAGTAACCGTAAAACTTATCCTTCTTGTATTTCTTAGCTTTATTTTTAGCAATTTTACATATACTCTTCCATTGACTTTCTAAGATTTTATCAAAACTATACTCTATTCCTTGACTATCTTTTATCGGATATAAAGAAGATTGGAACTCCCAATCATCTACTATATTTACAAGGCAATTAGATGTACTCGCTATTCGTTGCACCTCTATCTCACCATAATATAGCTTATTATCTATATAGCAGAGATTTAACTCGGATATTAGAAAGTCTATGAATAATCTTTTCTTCTCCAATTCTATAACAGAGTTTTTCTTAAACCAGTTTATTCTATTATCTATATCATAAGTTAAGAAACGGAGGTAAAAATACCTAAACAATATTCTTTCATCTTCTATATTAAATCTATATTTTAAATACTCTACAATCTTATATCCGATTTCATCTTCGTAGTTTATAACTCCAAACATAAAATCACTTCCTTTTCTTTTGTTTGTTACCTATAGTCAATTATATATTGCCTTGTATCATATAGTCAATGGCTTTAGTTAATATTTTATA
>Ga0183101_1002936_pt1 | contig 10508 bp, 11 predicted proteins | sample Biomet3_FD_127790 | JGI IMG/M metagenome (GOLD analysis project Ga0183101, IMG submission 127790) | Microbial communities from bioreactor (seeded with sewage sludge) at LBNL, California, USA - Biofuel metagenome 3 | ecosystem: Engineered > Bioreactor > Anaerobic > Unclassified ... | reverse complement strand
TATAAAAATAAAATATTAACATTTCTTTTTTTGACTTACCTTTACATGAAAACTCTTACCATATCTCTCATACAAATCATACTACTAATTTAGCTTATAGCCTTAACTTCTTAGCTATTTTGAGTAAATAATCATAACCGGTGGTATTCTAAATACAATGAAACCGCCATCACTTTTGTGATAACGGTTCAACATTACTAGTTTTTCAGTTACCTTGAAATACCATAGAGTTTTTGTTTTTTCATAGTAAATTTATTCAATCACTCTTATTATATTTATTGTACTAAAAATTATTTTCAGGTAGTTCTATAGTTTCTATTTTATTCTATATAATTGCAACAGAATGCAAGCTTTTTGTTTAAAAGGTAAGGTCGTAAATAAGCAACCGTACTGCATAACGGCAGAACATCTTCGCTCATATTAATTCCGAGAATACCATTTATATATTCTTTTCTTTTTATAATCCTCTTCCATAATTCTGGATACTTTTCTCTAATCTCTTGTTTCAATTCGTCATCAGCAAGTGCGATTGTACTTTCAGCCGATACTCCATCATATCCAGCAACACGTGGTATAATATCGATCTGAAAAATCATTCCGCTTTTAATTAATTCCTGTGAACCTTTATATATAGGAGATGACATCCACTCTTCATCAGCTGTCAAGTGCCCTGGGCATAGGGACCAATGATATTGTTCTTTCGGAAGAACACAATCAACAAGATTATGTATATCTCCCCCGATCATGCCAATTCGTATATTTTCAAGCCAGGATGTAATAGCAGTGAAATATGGTACTGCCAAGTCTTCTACATAGTGTTTTTTCTGTTCTGGCAGATCGGAACTACTCATTACAGCATATCCAGCTCTACTGGATAATCCGCCTTTATATCCAACAGTTAGAGATACCGCATCTCCTAACATCACCTTTTTATCGGTAGGGTAGAAATTGCCCTTTTCGAATCTTTTGCCTGCTGCTGCAATAGTTACCACGCTGTTTCTCTGACCAAAAGCATTCAGTTCGTTTCCTAGTTCAATTTCGGAAACACCAACTGCCAACTTATCCATGGCACTCAATATACAATCTGAAGCCAGAGCAGCCCCAAATTCATAATGTGCAATTTCGTTAGCATTATTCACTCTACGTACTCCATTGTTTCCAGCAATGAATATATCTGTCCTATTAGTAATGTAACCATCATTTCCTATCAGTTCCTTAACAGTATTCACAATAAAATAAGGAATATCAAATATATTACTATTCTCTTCTAACTTGCTAGTAAAATACTTCCAACCTACTAGGCCAGCTTTCATACCTTTTTTAATTTCAGTTTCTGAGAGAATGCTCAAAAAAGTTACATGAGGTTTCATAGGCTGGTTCGGAAGCGAAAAGTGTGGACAGTGAATTCCTTTAGCTGGAATTCTTGAATATTGAGCTTTATTATAGTTTTCATTTCCCAAAACGAGAAAAGCCGTTCCATCAGAATGGAGAACTAAAAGAGCTTCTTCAAATCTTGGAATAAAGCCTACCAAATATTCAAAATTACTGCCATGCTCAACATCTGCATAAACTAACAGCACATCTAATCCTTCAAGCTTCATTTGTTGTAATACTTTTTTAATTCTAAGCTGCATAGTTTTGTCATCAATTAACACAGGTATTCCGCTGCAATCAGGAGCAGGTGCATCCATTTCCCTTAACTCTACTTTTTTATAATCATACTTACTTTTCATATACCTTACCTCCATTCAATTATTTTAATTTTACCTTGAGAATGATTTCATTAGATGAAGTAACCATTCCTGATAAAACTGGTTTTTCAATACTTTCTATTGCATCACCATTAGTTATAATAACTGGTATTACAGTACTTTTGGCTTTTTTCTTTACTAGTTCTAGGTCAAAAGTTACAAGGACATCTCCAACCTTAACCCTATTTCCCTCTTCAACATGTGCGGTAAATCCTTCACCACTCATAGAAACAGTATCCAGTCCAATATGAATTAAGATTTCTGCACCATTTTTAGTTTTAATACCAAATGCATGCTTTGTAGGGAAAATTTGTATTAATTCACCCTCAACCGGAGAAACCACTTTCCCGTCAACAGGTTCAATGGCAATGCCGTCACCCATCATTTTTTCTGCAAAAACAGTATCTGGAACCTCTTCTAGCTTTACTACATTTCCTGTAGCATGTGCTTTTAGTTCAATAGTTTTAGATAAATCCTCTTTTTTACTAAATAATTTTTTAAACATAATTATCCTTCCTTTAATTTAAATTTATTATAGATAAGAATCAATAATATTAATCTTGCTGCGCTTCTTCAAAGGCGCTTAGCTCTTTTACTGAATACATCAATACATCAATTCCCTTTTTTATATCTTCATAATCAGTCCATTCATCTGGATTATGTGTTGTACCACCTCTTTTACTTGGTACAAAGATCATATTTGTAGGAGTGAACTCTGACATCATCATTGCATCATGACCAGTACCCTCTTTTAAAACCATACAGCTATACCCTAATCTCTCACAAATCCTTTTCGCAATTTCATTATTTTTTGACGACATATGACTAGGAGGAGTAGGGTTACTGTAACCTCTTCGTGCGACTTCACTTAATTCTATTTTTACTTTTGTCTCTTCTTCTATAACTTTTAATTCCTTTTCGAATTCATCATATAGGTTTACTTTGCTTAATCCCTCTTCATCGAAAACTCTAATCTCTACTGAAGCTTCTGCAAATTCAGGAACTAATTGGTGTGAATTAGGGGATATTCTTAGCTCTCCAACAGTTCCTGTAATTGCGTCCCCTACCTTTTGGGCAATTTTGTTAACAGCTAAAACAAACTTTGAAGCTGCAACTAAGGCATCTCTTCTAGTATTCATTGGTGCAGTAGAAGCTTTTAATTGACCTTGGAATTTCACTTTATATCTACCTATCCCCGGGAAATTTTCTACTAATCCTATATCTTTTTTATTGTTATCAAGTATAGGCCCTTGTTCAACATGAAGCTCTATAAAAGTTTTTATAGAACCTTTAGGTCTTTTAGCGCTGTCTAAATCAGGTGTAAAACCATATTCTATCATAGCTTGCCTCTTGCTGATTCCATTTTTGTCTTTAGCAAAATCTAACTCTTCCTCTACAAAACGTCCTATAAGTGCACGAGAATTTGCAACTCCAGTGCCAACTCCAAATCGATGTCCCTCTTCGGCATTCATTGCAATTATTTCTATTGGATAATAGTTATGAATATTATTTTCTTCAAAAATCCTGAGAACTTCCAAAGCTGCTACTACTCCAGCTACTCCATCAAAAGCCCCGCCATTAGTTACTGAATCATAGTGAGAACCAATCATAATAACTGGTGCTTTAGGATTTTTGCCTTCTCTGCGTCCAAATAAATTTGAAAATCCATCCTCCCATACCTTCAACCCAAATTTTTTCATCTCACTTTTTAAATATTCCCTAGCTAACCTATCCTCTTTAGTATATGAAAGCCTTGTAACTCCATTACCTGGGGTGGAAGTAAAAGTAGCTAATGTTTCAATGTCCTTAATAACCCTATCTAAATTAACCTTCATAATTATCATCATCCTTTCAAAATATATTGTACTTTTCTATAGCAATATTAGCATCCAGAAAACTGATAAACAATGTCTATGATGGATTTAAATTTTACAGCCTTATTCAGATTATAATTTCACAGCGTGAAAAAAAAAATCAAAAACAATAAGATGTTTTTATTCATTTTTTATTGCTAGCTTAAAGCATTGAACTTTTTATGATATAATAGGCTTTATAACATAGGTCAAGAAATGAAGGGGGTACTAATTACAAAAATGGAAACGTTAATTAATAAATATTTTGATTGTTTAAATGAAAATGACATACATGTTTTGAATTTTATTCAACAAAACTTGGAATTGTGTAATGATAAAACTGTTTCGGAAATAGCTAAACTATGCAGTGTTTCTCCTTCTACTGTAGTTAGAACGACTAAGAAATTAAATTTTGCTGGATATAGTGAATTCCGTTATTTTTTAAAAAGAGAGACCGAGAAAATAAAACAGACTAAAACTCCTAAAGATCGACATTTTGAAAGTTCAATTTTGCTTAGAGATGTTATCCAGACTATTAAGTTCTTTGAAGAGGATAAAAGTTTAGAAAAAATATATAAGTTACTGTCAGAATCAAATAATATCTTTACCTATGGAACAGGATATGGTCAAAATTTAATGCTTCAAGAGTTTTCAAGATGTTTGCTAAACAATAATATCTATTTGAATATAGTTCCAAGTAAAACCGAGCTTGAACTAATATCTCATTCAATAACCTCGAAAGATCTATTAATAATAGCATCATTATCTGGAAATATAGATAATATTGAGTACATAGTTAAGAATATTGTAGTAAAACAGATACCAATCATTTCTATAACTTCATTTTCCAGAAATGACTTAGCTAATTTAGCAACTTTCAATCTTTATTACCAAGTTTCTTATTTAAATAAGATAAGTAATTTGAATAACTCCTCTTTTTGTACATTAAACTTGGTTTTAAGTTTACTGTATGAAGGTTTTAATAATTATCTAGGCGTTAATGTTTCACAGAGCACTAATGACAAAATTATGACTTAAGGGAGTGTCTCAAAATGATTTAAACTGTACCCTGTAAGATGTACACAGAAAAAGAGGCTGTGTTTATATCTTACAGGGTACTTTTTTAATTTCAAATTAATTATAATGAAAAATAGGAGGTGTCTAAATGGGAAAATCAAGGAATCGTGATTTTACAGATGCAGAAATAAGTATTTTAGCTCAAAATAGAAATATTAAAAAGATTTCTTCAAAGCAGATTACATATCAAGATTTCTTTAAAAAGTTGTTTATTGACGAACATAATGCAGGAAAGCTTCCAAGAGATATCTTTATAGAAAATGGATTTGATCCTGAAATGATAGGTCAAAATCGTATTGATCGTTGTAGTGTAATGTGGCGTTCAAAAGCAAATCGTCCCGAAGGCGTTAAGGATATACGAAAAGGAAACTCTGGTAGAATTCAAGCTTCTAAAAGCGAAATAAGTACAGAAGAAAAATTAATACAACTAAAGCAACAAAATGAGTATCTAAAACAAGAAAATTCATTTTTGCGGGAACTGCAAGGAATAGAAAGGAAGGTGATGCCACGTTCAAAATCAAATCAGAAGAAAAATACAAAATAATTAGATCCATGGTTGAAAAAAGAAAATGCTATTTAAATATTCAAAATATGTGTGAAATAGCTGGTGTATCACGTTCGGGATATTATTCATGGATACAACGTGAGCAATATCGAATAGAGACGGAATCTCATGATAGACAAGATTTTGAACTTATCTTAAAGGCATTTAAATATAAAAATCGATATAAAGGTGCTAAAAGTATAAAAATGGTATTGTTTAGGAAATTTACTGTTAATATGAATCTAAAGAAAATACGTAGACTAATGAAGAAATATGGACTCCGATGCCCAATAAGAAAAGCGAACCCATATAAAAAAATTGGTAAAGCACTAAAAAGTCACATTATAAGCAATAAAGTAAATCGAGAGTTTTCCGTAGGAAAACCAGGCAAAGTATTACTAACAGATATTACTTACATATATTATGGTTCTGGAAAATGTGCATATCTATCTACTATTAAAGATGGATGTACACGTCAAATACCATCTTACATATTAAGTGAATCACTTGAATTACCTATTGTAACTGATACAATCCATCTTTTAATGTATAACAAATCCTATATCATCTCAAAAGATGCTTATTTGCATTCAGATCAAGGTATTCACTATACAAGCAGTAAATTTCAAAAGTTGATACGATCAAAAGGATTCATCCAATCGATGTCTCGAAAGGGAAATTGCTGGGATAATGCTCCGCAGGAATCATTTTTTGGACACATGAAAGACGAGCTGAATCTCAGTCAATGCGAGACATTTGAACAACTCAAATATGAAATTAATGAATACATGAACTATTACAATAACGAGCGTTATCAATGGGAGCTTATGAAAATGGCTCCCAATGAATATTATAAATATTTAACTACAGGTATTATGCCTTATTAAAAAATCCACCTAGAAATTAAATTCTAGGTGGACAGCCTGTTTTTTTGTGTACTTGACAAAGGGTACAGTTTACTTCTTTTTTCTATTAGATTTATACACATTTTAGTTTTGATTAGGGCTGCTGAATAACATAAAACTGCTGATAAATACTAGATTCTAATATCCTAAAAATTTAATTACGTGCAAAGGTTTTTAATAAAAACGCTAAAAACCCTGGCACTTATTAAAATTAAATATAAGCAATAACCTCATATTTAAATATAAATACTGAATTTAATATGAAAATTGATTTTACCAATTTTTAATCAAACTTACTCATATATTGATATTAAAGTTATTTGATCAATATATCCAATTAATTCAGTATGATTTAGTTTATCAACATCTTTATTTCTCAAACCTAAATATGCTTCCATTTCTCTAATAATATATAAAGTATCACGATCATATGGAAAGACATTACCTTCTTTCATTGCTTCTTTCATTGCTTCTTTCATTGCTTTATTCCTTCATAGTATTATTGTCTAGATTTTATCCACGGAATTTATTCAGTTAATTTTTCAATTACCCAATTAAATTTTTAAATGATGGGGTTTCAAATCACTCCCTAATTATGCTTATTATTCTTTAATTTTACTTCCTTTTTTAATGCTTGAGCTGCTTTTTCTACTTTTGAGCCGTATACAACTTGAATATTACTTTTATCGATTCTAACAATTCCCATTGATCCGGTTTCTCTTAATAAGGATTCATTTACTAATGATGTATCCTTTAATACTAATCTTAATCTGGATATACAATTATCAATTTCTACGATATTCTCTATTCCGCCTAATGCCTTAAGGATCTTACTTCCTAATCCATAGGTGTCCAACTTTAAATTATCACTATTTTCCTCTAAATCAGCCTCTAAATCCCTTCCAGGTGTTTTAACATCAAACTTGAGAATAACATACTTAAAGACAAAATAGTAAATTACAAAATAAACAATACCAAGTAAAACGTCTAGATACCATTTAGTATAAGTACCCTGTAGAATTCCAAAAATCGTTAAATCGATCATTCCTCCGCCAGCATTTCCAACAGCAGCTTTCATTAATGTCATTAACATAAATGACATTCCTGCCATAAATGCGTGGAACACCCAAAGAATAGGAGATATAAATATGAATGCGAATTCTATAGGTTCAGTAATACCGGTTGCAAATGAAGTTAATGCAGCTGCAAGAAGCATTCCCTTAACTTTATTACGTTGCCCAGGATGAGCAGTTTTATACATTGCATAGCATGCTCCAGGTAGTCCAAAAACCATAAATGGATGAGTACCTTGTGTTAAGAAGCGGGTTGATTGTCTTAAAATATCTAAATTAGGCTGTTTTGATGCTAGTTCAGCATTGAAAATAGTTAATGCTCCTGTGAGAGTTTCTCCGTCAACTACTGCAGTTCCTCCGATTGGAGTAAAGCGAATCAATTGATTTAATATGTGGTGTAATCCAGTTGGAATAAGCAATCTTTCAGTAAAACCATATATAAAAGTTCCAAATGCTCCTGTACCACTAATTACGCTGCCTAAACTATTAATTACAATACTAAAATAAGGCCATATAAAATAAGAAATAATTGATACAAATGGAACTGTAGCAATAATCATAATTGGTACAAAACGATTACCACTGAAAAAACTGAAGATTGTAGGTAATTGCTTTGTATGGTATTTGTTATGGATGAATGCAGTCCATAATCCTACTAATATACCTCCAAAAATTCCCATACGATATGTGAAAATACCTAGTACTTTATCATAAGCAGATGAAATCTGGAAAGCCTCAAGCTGAGTTTTTCCTTGCTTCATTAGATATTCTACTGAAGTAGTATCACCTGTTATATTACCTAGTTTAAGTAAATAATTAATAACTACATGAAATATTACAAATGCAATAACTACAGAAAAACCTGATATCTCTTTATCCTCTTTTGCCATACCAGTTGCTACTGAAATAGCAAATAAAATAGGTAATAAACCAAACATCGTAGAAACAATTGCCTGAATACCACCTATGAAATTTTGTATAAAAGAAGCATTTGAAACAACTTCACCTACAATACGTGGATTTTGTAAAATTGATGCAATACCTAAAAGTAATCCTGATGCTACAATTATTGATAACGGTCCCATTAATGTTTTACCTATTTTTTGTATTTGAGTCCTCATACTGTTCCTCCTATTTATTTTATAAATTACAAGTAAAATAATATTTAATTAACATCTTAGCATTTAAACTTTTCAATTTGGACAATAACGCTTAATTAAAGATTGCACTTTTCCTAGGCTAGTAAATACCTCCTTTGTTTTGTACTGATTACACCAAAATATGACTTATGAATTCTTTCTTATTCCCCCTTTCAAGATACACTTTTTACTTGACAAATCTGATGAAAATATTTCAGGTTCTTTGTTGAATTAATACTAACATTTAGGAAACTTATAAACAATATTTATGAGTGATTCTAATTTTTTAGCCTCATTTTGATTGGCGTTTCATAACATGAAAAAGAAATCACATGAATATCTGACAGTGTTGTATATTTAGCTTTAGGTAAAAATTAATAAATAAACTTTCGCATAGAAATAATAAAGTTTGCCGATGTGGGCGTAAAATTTTTGTGGGCAAAATAAAGAAATATATTCCAAATAATCCTAGAATATCTTCCAAAATATATGAATCCCTATTACAATAAAATTAACAGGAAAAACATATTGAAAGAAGGGCTTTATATGATAAATAATATGGAACACATTGAACTAACATTCAATATTATTTAGAAAAAAATTTCAGACTTTCTTTATGAAATAGGCAGTAGCATTTTACAAAAAGTTTTAGAGGCCATTGATGATGAGTTATTTAATAATAGAGATAGGTCAATATATAGATATAAATAAAAAAGGGAATGCAGTATAAATACTTGCTTTGGAAATGTAACGTATAATCATAGATACTACAAAGAAAAAATAAGCCGAAATGAGTCAAGAACAATGTTTTTATTAGAAGAAGTATTAGATATCGATATTTTAGGCAAATCAACTATTAAGAACTCATTTAATTTAATAATCGAAGCGGAAGCAGAATCGTTTAGAAATGTTAGTCGAAAAAATTGATAATTTAATGAATAGCAATCCCAGCCATCAAACAATCAAGAATCATGTATGTGATATTGGTAAATTTTTTAGAAAACTCTAAATAGATAGAGTGCAAAAATACATAAAAATGAATTAGAATGTAAAAGTAAGTAGAAATTCTTTTTGAAGAAAAGGATGGTCTATTCATATTAATACAAGGTGAAAAGCCTAAAAAAGAAATTAAATTAGCTAAAGTTTACGAAGGTTGACAGCCTAAAACTGTTGAAAGTAAAAGATATAAAACCGTAAACACACTATATTTTGCAGGATATCATAAACCAGATGAGTTTGATGCTATTATCAATAGTGGAATTGCTCAAATATATGATATGGAATATTTAAAAGCTAAGATATTAAATGGAGATGGATCTGATTAGATAATCAAAGAAATTGAAATGGATACATCGTTTAAATATCAATTAGATTTATCTTATATTTATCAAAAAGCAACAAGAAAGATTTCTAATTTACATAACAGGAAAAAATCAAGAAACTTATTATGGATAAAAAATTTGGCCAATTAGTAGATGAATTTAAAAAGCTTTATGAGGTTGAAGCATACGAAAAAGAAATGCCTCATGAAAAATACTACCTCTATATTTGGATATATTTCAAACATTTTTAAGTGAAGAAGAAATAAAAAGTAAGTGAAATCTTAGAATATATTGATACTGCAAGAAAATTTACGTATATGATTTTAAATTTTTTTATAGCTACAGCCACTAATGAATATAAGCAATAACTCAGCATGGATGGATGAATAAATATAGAAAATCACCTGAAGCACCTTTTTCTATCAGTTGTAATCTAAGTCCGGAGGATGAGAAATTAAGAAAGCTTGAGAAAGAAATCCGAGAACTTAGGGAAGAAAATTAAATATTAAAAAAGGCTGCAGCCTACTTCGCCAAGAATCAAAAATAGAAATATTCAAGTTTATCAAGGCTAATCGTTATAAATATAGGATAGCGAAGTTATGCACAGTACTTAATGTAACAAGGGGAGCTACTATACGTTGGATAAAAGACCTGAGAGAGTAAATCATCAAAAAGTTACATTTTAGAATACTTTTAATATAGTTCTTTAAATATTAGGGGACTGTAGATAGATTTGTGTAAAAGCAAATCTACTACAGTCTTTTTTGTATGATTTGATGGTAGATTTGGAACAATATACTTATAAAATTAAGGAGGATTTCAAATGAGAGAAATAAGTGTTCCA
>Ga0183101_1000065_pt6 | contig 10510 bp, 11 predicted proteins | sample Biomet3_FD_127790 | JGI IMG/M metagenome (GOLD analysis project Ga0183101, IMG submission 127790) | Microbial communities from bioreactor (seeded with sewage sludge) at LBNL, California, USA - Biofuel metagenome 3 | ecosystem: Engineered > Bioreactor > Anaerobic > Unclassified ... | reverse complement strand
GCGGGCGGCGGCGGGCCCCGGCCCCCGCGGCCGCGGCTGCCCCGGCCCCCCCCCGGCGGGCGGAAACGCGGAGCGCGGCCGCCATGAGGTCCATTATACCACGGCCGCGGCGCGCCTGTCCCGTTTTTCCCTGCCGTTTCCGCTTTTTTTGACCGGTTGGGGCAAAATAACCCTTGCAAGTTTCTCCGTTTGCGGGTACCATATTTCTGAAATCGGCCGGCTTTCCCAGCGGCCGGTAAAACGCAGGCGGCAGGTGACGGTTGATGAACGAGTTGGAAATGCAGGAAAACACAGACCTTCAGCGTGCCCGCCGCCAAAAACGGCAGGAGCAGCGCCGGCGCAAGCGCCGCCAGCGGAACATCCGGCTTCTTGTGTTGGCGGCGCTGGCCGTCTTTGCCGTTACGTTTTCCGTAAAGCTGTACGCCGCACGCTCCGGCGCAGGGGGGACAGCCAGCGCGGCGGCCACCGTCGATGCCGCGGCTCCGGCGCAGTCCTCCGTCTCCTCCGCCGCGGAGGCGGACGCCCCGCCTCCCTCCGCCGCGGAGACAGGCGACACTCTTGCGCTCACCGGAGAGATCGCCAGCAACTACGGTATCGTCGTGGATCTGGACTCCGGAAAAATTCTGGCGGAGAAAAACGCCCAGGCTCGGATCAGCCCCGCCTCCATGACCAAGATTCTCACTCTGCTGGTGGCATCGGAACACATTGCCGACCCGAACGGCGCCTATACCATCACGACCGACATCACCGATTACTGCTACCGGCACGACTGCAGCACCGTCGGCTTTGAAGACGGTGAGACCGTTCCCGTGCGGGACCTGCTGTACGGAACGATCCTGCCCTCCGGCGCGGACGCGGCGCTGGGGCTTGCGGACTATGTGGCCGGCTCCCAGGACGCTTTCGTGGCGCTCATGAACGAAAAGCTGGACGCGCTGGGGCTCTCCGACAGCGCGCATTTTACCAACTGCATCGGCGTTTACGATGAAAACCACTACTGCACCGTGTACGATATGGCGATGATCCTCTCCGCCGCCGCGAAAAACGACCTGTGCCGGGAGGTCCTTTCCGCCCACACCTACACCACCTCCGCCACAGCCCAGCACCCCTCCGGACTCACGATCTCCAACTGGTTTCTGCGCCGGATCGAGGACAAGGACACCGGCGGCCTCACCGTTTTATACGCCAAGACGGGGTTTGTCACCCAGTCCGGCAACTGCGCCGCAAGCCTCGCCTCGGGCAGCGGAAGGAACCTCCTCTGCGTCACAGCGGACGCCTGGAGCGCCTGGCGGTGCATCTACGATCACGTGGCCCTCTACAAGCAGTTCTCCGTCAAAAATTAAAAACAGCGCGCCGTTTTCCGCCGCCGAGGCGGCGACCGGCGCGCTGTTTTTTACGGACATACGGGGCTTTCGGCCGCGAACGCGTGAAAAATCTCCGGCTTTTCCACCGTCACATATCCAGCGTATTGAATTCCTCCAGATATTTTTCCGTCAAAAAGCCGATCAGTCCGGCGGCCTTTTCAATATCCGCCGCAGAATAACCGCTCAGCTCATTCAAATAGGATTCATAGGTCTTTTCCTTGTGAGCGCGGTGATATTCGTAAATTTTCCGCCCCTCCTCCGAAAGGCGGAGATATATGGTCTTCCGATTTCCGTCCAGCGTATCCCGCTGCAGCAGGTTCTTGCTGTCCAGCTTCTTCACGATCTGGGAAATGGCGCTTGGCGTGGAAATCTTCCGCCGCGCAAGCTCAGTGGCGGTGATCGGCTCATGGTCGCCGATCTCCTCCAGCAGGTCCGCCTCGGAGGAAAAGAGAAGAAAATCCGACCCGTAGCAGCGGGGCAGACTTTGATAGCGGTCCAGAATCCGGTCAAAATAGTTGACCTTTTCCATAAACGCCTTAAATTCATCCATTTTGTTCAAGCAGCTCCCCCCCAGTACACGAAACTGCTTCCAGTTTATCACAGCCGCTTCAAAATGGAAAGTGGTCGGTTTGTACGAAAAAATGTTTAGCTGCTTATCTAAAAAGGAGAATCGACTTTTTTGGCAGGAAAAGAAGTTGACTTTGCGCGAAAGGGTAGCTATGATGAAATTAAGTTAAGCGACTTAATAAAAATTATTGCATTTGTACAAAGGAAGTGAGTTTTATTTTTGAAAAGACGAACAAAATCACTGCAAGGAGTTTAGGGAAAGTTGCAGTTGAGGTTCAGGCGCGGGACTTCACCCTGCGCGTAGACGAGCCGAAGGAAAGCGGCGGCGGCGACACCGGAATGAGCCCGGTGGAAATGCTGCTTTGCAGCATGGGCGCCTGCGAGGTGGTAGCCACCTCCCTCTTTGCGCGTCAGATGAGGATTGAACTGGAGGAGCTGTGGGTCGAGGTGGAAGGCGATCTGGACTCGGCTGGACAACTGGGCTATACCGGCATTCGGCCGGGCTACCAGAACATCCGTCTGGCGTTCCACATCAAAACGGATGCCCCTCCCGCCAAGGTGCAGTCGCTCATTGATCTGGTGGAGCAGAGATGTCCCGTTGCCGATTCCCTGCGCGCCGGCGTCCCGCTGGGCAAGCCCAAGGTCTATCTGGAGTACTGAGGAAAAACATAATTTATAAAAAGGAGCGTTCAATATGGAAGATCAGGCATACGGCGGAATGATCCGCGACCTGCCGCCCGTTACCGGCGGACATTTTATCGAGGGGTCCGAAAAGCGGATCGTCTATGGCCCCGACCGCTTCTGGGACGATTATGTGATGCGCTGCTTCACCCTGAATCCGGGCGCGGCCTCCGATTCCCACTCTCATCCCTGGTGCCACTGGACGGTGTGCATCGAGGGTGATGGCTTCTTCAACGTCGGTGACGAAACCTTTGAGCTGCACCCCGGCGCCTACGTGCACGTCCCGGCGAACGTCCCCCACAACTTCGGCGCCAACGCCGACAGCGGGAAGCTCTCTCTTTTGTGCATCGTGCCGCCCGAGGGCGATGTGAATCCCCTGACCATGGGCTTTTGCTGAGCGCAAAAAATCAGCGGGCCTCCGAAAGGAAAGCCTGCTGATTCTCCCGCGGGTTCAATAGACATTCTCGCAAAAAAGCTGGATCATAACTCCCACGCTCTCATCAGCAGCGGCCGGGTCCCTGGCCAAAACCGCCTGAAAGATGGCGTTGTGCGACTCGTAGATCAGGCGGTTGACCTCCCGCTGGCGCTGGACGGAGCAGCCGGTAATGGCCTCCAGGAACACTTTTGTGTTCAGCTCCACGATCACATCGTTGATAAGCATGGCCAGCTGATTGTGGCTGGCGACGGCCAGCGCGCTGTGAAAGGCGATGTCGTACTTCTGAAAGCTCAGGGGATCGTCGATGCTGGCCTTTGCGTGGTCCAGAATCTCCTGGATTTTCTGAGCGTCCTCGTCCGTACAGTGAACGGCTGCCAGCCGGGCGCAGCCCCGGTCGTTGATGTGGCGGTATTCCACCAGTTCCTCAAGGTTGATAACGCCGCAGTCCACAATTTTTTTCAGCGGCTCCTCGGCGGTTTTCAGCGAAACTCCGCGCACCACGGCGCCGCCGCTGCTCCCCACCGTGATCTCCAGAAGGCCGTCCTGCTGGAGCATCCGAAGCGCCTCCCGGACACTGGGCCGGCTGCGCTGAAACTGCTCCGCAAGACACCGCTCAGACGGAAGGCGGTCGCCCGGCTTCAGCTCTCCCGACAAAATCTTTCCGCAGATCTGGTCGTAAATCACCTGAGACGCCCGCTTTGTCGTGGCCGGTCCAAACAAAATCCGCTGTTCCTCCGCCATACTCTTTCCATCCTTTCCTCATATTGGAATCAGCATAGCATGAAGTGAAACCGCCGTCAAGGAAATGGTTAGACCATTTCAGGCAAAGCGGCGGCGCATTTTCAATTTCAGCAATTCAGTTCTTCAAAACGTTCCAGGCACGGCCTCCACTTTGTGTTTTTTATAACGCTTGACGGGCAGAACAAGCGGTGTTATAAAATAGTTAATTGGTAAAACCATTTAATTTAGTTTACCATTGGAGGCGCAGTGATGGATCTGAAAACCCTATCCTTCGCCGGACGCACGGCCCTCGTAACCGGCGGCGCCCAGGGAATCGGACAGGCGATCGCCCGCCAGCTGGCGGAACTGGACGCAAAAGTCATTATTTTGGATGTCAACGCGGAAAAGGCGGAGGAGACCTGCCGGGAGATCGGCTGCGGGTGCAGCTTCCGCCGGGTCGATCTTTCAGACGGAGACGCATTGTCGGCGGCCATGGAACGGCTGATCCGGGAAGTGGAACGGGTGGACGTTCTCATCAACAACGCCGGCGTCGTCAACACCTCGGATTTTGAGACTCTTTCCCGGGCGGACTGGGACCGTGTTCTGGCGATCGACCTGACGGCTGTCTTTCTGACGTCGCAGGCGGTGTTTCGGAACATGGCGGCCAACGGCGGCGGACGCATCGTAAACGTGGCGTCTATCGCCGGAAAGGTCGGCGGCGGCTATCTCGGCACGGCGGCCTACGCCGCGGCAAAGGCTGGGGTGATCTCTCTGACCAAAAGCATCGCAAAGTCCGGAGCCGGACGGGGCATCTGCTGCAACAGCGTCTGTCCCGCCTATACGAAAACGCCCCTGGTCAGCATTCTGACCGGGGAAAAGGAAGCGAAAGTGCTCAGCGCCATGGCCCTGCACCGCGCCGCAGACCCCGCAGAGGTTGCCAACGCGGTTTTATTTCTCGCTTCTGACGCAGCCAGCTTTATCACAGGCGAAAATCTCAACTGTGACGGCGGGATGCTGATGAATGGATAAGTTCTCTCTCCCGCAGCTGCCCCGCCGGGGCACTTCAACGGCGGCCGGCAGACCTCCTACTCTCGGGAAACCAGTGACAACAAGAACTGCCGATCAAATTGAAAAGGAGAAAATGAAATGAAGAAGTTTTTATCCCTGATGATGGCTCTTGCAATGGTTCTGGCTCTTTTGACAGGCTGCGGCTCCAACAGCACCATCGCTCCGGCGGCTTCCGGGGCAGCGGGCGGCTCCGCCTCCGGCGGCAGCCAGTACACGCTGAAAATGCACCTGAGCGTCGGCACGACCGACCCTGTCTATTCCGCCGCGCAGAAATTTGCCGATGAAGTGAGTGAAAAAACCAACGGCAACGTCACCGTTGAGCTGTATGCCAGTTCCTCGCTGGGCAACACCGCCGACTGCCTGGAAGGCCTGAGTATGCGCGCCTGCGACATTGTGTTCGACTCCATCTCCAACCTGTCCTCCATGACGGAGCTGGCCAACATTGAAGCGGCTCCCTATATGTACAACAGCATGGACCACTACCGCGCCGTCTGGGAGGGCGACGTGGGCGCGAAGATCATGAAGGACGTGGGCGACAGCTGCGGCGTGACCATTCTGGCCTCCGGCCTCCAGGGCGTCCGCGTGATGACCACCAACAAGCCCGTCCGCTCCGTCGCGGACGTCAAGGGCCTGAAGCTGCGGGTTCCCACCATCTCCATCTACATGGACACCTGGGACTGGCTGGGTGCCTCCATCACCCCGCTGGCCGGCAGCGAGATCTTCACCGCGATTCAGCAGGGCACCGTGGACGGTCAGGAGAACCCCTACGCCTCCTCCGCGAGCCTCTCTTTGTATGAGGTCTGCAAGTACGTAACCGAGACCAACCACGTTTACAGCACGGACGGTTTCATCATGGACTCCAATTTCTTCAACTCCCTCCCCGCCGATTATCAGGACGCGCTGCGCACCGCCGCCCAGGATGCCGGCAAATTCTGCACGGACTCCGTCATCAGCAACGCCGCGGCCGACAAGCAGAAATTCGTCGACGCCGGCTGCGAGATCCTTGAGACCGACGTCTCCGAGTGGCAGGCCGCGCTGGACGGCTTCCTGCAGGCCAAATATCCCGCGCTGGTCGAGTACGCCCAGATGATCGCGGACGCCGATCCCGCGAAATAACCGATATTTATACGGATGACTTTCGTTCTGCGGCGGGATGCCTGTCCCGCCGCAGACAGCGGATAAGTGGTGTGAAAAAGGAGGATTTCTGTGCAATTGCTACATGCTTACTCCAGATTTCTGGACGCGCTGACGCGGGTGCTTCGGGTGATCCTGATCGCCATGCTCGCGGCCATGGTCCTGATTATGTTCTTCCAGGTCATCATGCGGTACGTCTTTTCCAACGCGCAGCCCTGGTGTGAGGAGCTGACGCTGTATCTGGGCGTTTTCAACATCTTCCTCGGCCTCGGCATTGCCTCCCGTCAGGAGAGCCACTTGCAGGTGGACTTTCTGCTCCGGCTTTACACTCCCCGGGTGAAATGTCTCATGACGGCGCTCTGCTCCATCATCGCCATCGGCGTGATGGTCGTGTTCGCCGTGTATTCTGTCAGTCTGATGCACCATGCCACCGGCCAGTCGTTCACCATGCCGATTAAAATGAAGCAGATCTATGCGGCGTTTCCCATCGGCAGCGTCCTCGTGTGCCTCTACTCCGTTGAGATCGTCGCCAGAAATCTGATCGGCTTTTTCCACAACGGAGAGCTGCCCGAGTTGAAAGGGGGAGCAAACGCATGAATGCCGGAATTCTCGTATTCATCTTTCTGGTCATCCTGTCCTTCCTCGGTCTCCCCATCTTCCTCTCCATCGCGGTGGGCACCATGGCCGCCATGGTGTACGCGGGCTTTCCTCTGGAGGCTGTGGCGCAAAAGACCTTTCTGGGTCTGAACTCCGCGTCTTTGCTGTCGATCCCCTTCTTCATTCTGGCAGGCAACCTGATGGCCCGCGGCATCACTCAAAAGCTCATCGGAGCGGCCAACGTGATCGTCGGCCGGGTCAGAGGCAGTCTGGGCGCGGTCACGGTCCTTGCCTCCGCCCTGTTCGGCGCCATTTCCGGCTCCGCGGTCGCCACGGTGGCGGCCATAGGAGGAATGACCATTCCGGCCATGGAGCAGGAGGGATACGACAAGGACTACTCCACCGCTCTTGCAAGCGCGGCCTCCCTGCTGGGGCCGATGATCCCGCCCTCCATTTCGCTGATCGTCTACGCGAGTCTGACGGACGCATCGGTGCAGAAGCTGTTCTTGACCACGGCCACCCCCGCCATCGTCTGCGCCGTCGCGTTTCTGGCCTATACGCTCTATTACGGAAAAAAGCACGATCTTCCCAAGCAGCCCAAGCGCACGGCGAAAGAGTCCCTGCATATTCTCCGCGACAGCATCTGGGCGCTTTTGATGCCGATCATCGTGCTGGGTTCGATTTTCGGCGGAATCTGCACCGTGACGGAGGCGGCGGCCATCTCCGTGATCTACTCCGCGCTGATCGGAATGTTCGTCTATAAGACCATCAAGTGGAAGGACCTGCTGGACGTCATTTTCAGCTCCGCCGTGTCCGTATCCGCCATCATGGTGCTGGTGGGCCTCTCCAAGGCATCGGCCTACGTGGTCATCGCCTCCCAGATGCCCCAGTCCTTTATGTCGCTGATGACGTCCATGACTACCAACAAGTATGTGGTGCTGCTGATCCTCAACCTCATTCTTCTGGTTTTGGGCTGTCTGATGGAGGGCAACTCCATCCTCGTGATGATGGTTCCCCTGATGCTTCCGCTGATCCAGGCCTGCGGAATGGACCTGCTTCAGTTCGGCGTCATGGCATGCATCAACATCTACATCGGCTGCATCACGCCGCCGGTGGGCGTGTCCCTGCTGGTGGGCACAAAGATCGGCGACACCTCCATGGGTTCCGCATTCAAGGCAATCCTCCCGTTTTTGGGCATTGCGCTGATTATTCTGGTACTGGTCACCTATATACCGTCTTTCTCACTGTGGCTGCCGTATCTTGGCACCTGAGCAAAAAAAGGAGATGCAATTCACATGAAAATCGGTTTTCTGGGTATGGGCGTCATGGGACTGCCAATGGCAAAGAATCTGGTCCGGAAGTCCGGCTGCGAGGTTCTGGGCTTCGACGTGGTGCAAAAGCAGAGAGATGCTTTCCGTGAAGCCGGAGGAACCCCTGTGGACGACGCCGCTGAGATCTACAAGAGCTGCGAGGTGATCCTGCAGATTCTCCCGACCCATCCGATTATCCGCAATTCCGTGGAGCAGGCGATCCGCTGGGGCAAACCCGACAACGTGATCGTCGATCTCTCCTCGACGGCCCCGGACATTGTGCTGGAGCTGCATCAAAAGGCGCAGGACGCCGGTATGTTCCTGCTGGATTCTCCCATCAGCGGTGGAAATCCCAAGGCCATCGACGGCACGCTGGCGATCATGGTCGGCGGAGAGCAGGAGGCGTTTGAACGGGTGAAGCCTCTGCTCGCCTGCATGGGAAGCCCGGTATACACCGGCGGCAGCGCCAGCGGCAGCGTCACCAAGCTGGTCAACAATATGATCGGCGGCGCGACGCTGGTCGCCATCTGCGAGGGATACGCTTTCGCGGCAAAAGCGGGCATTGATCTCCAGACGACCTTTGACGCGACGCGCTGCGGCTTTGTCGCAGGCCCGATGTACGACAACAAGGTGCCCAAGCTCATCAACCGGGACTATGAGCCCGGCGCCCGGGTAGCCGTGCACCGCAAGGACATTCTGAACGCCAAGCATTACGCGCACAAGCTGGGCGTGGATACCCCGATGACAGACGTGGTTCTGCGCGTGATGGACTGGATGAACGACAACGGCCATATCGACGAGGACCAGATCGCAATGGTCAAGTATTTTGAGGATAAAATGGATGTGACCGTCGGCGGGAAAAAATAAGGACCACCGCCGCGGACAACGCGGCGGCGCCTGAAAATCCGCTGTGCTTTCGGGAAAAAGAGGAGCGCGGTTCCCTCCGCTCTCCTCTTTCTCCGGCAGATGAATCTTTGCAGACAGCCTGTGCCCCTCCCCGACAGGATGAAGCCGGAATAAAGCGTTTTGCCTCCGCTTTGAAAAGCAGTTTCCGGGGAGAGCGCGGGGAACGGAGGCCCATCGGCGGTTCAATCCCCCGCCCGTGGGCCTCCTGTTTCAACGATTGTGAAAGGACGCTGGAAACATGAACGGAACCATGAAGTGCATCGTAAAAACCGCTGCGGGCCCTGGAAATCTGGAGCTTCAGACGCGCCCCATTCCGTCTCCCGGTCCGGGCGAGGTCTTGGCAAAGGTCCATCTGGCCGCGATCTGCGGAACGGACATTCACATTAAAAACTGGGCGGAATTCGCGCAGAAGCGGATGAATCCCCCCTCCATCATCGGGCACGAATTCTGCGGCGACATTGTGGAAGCGGGCGAGGGAGTCGATCCTTCCAGAATCGGCCAGCTCATCAGCGCGGAAACCCACATTGCCTGCCACAAATGCGCGCTGTGTATGGACGGAAAAGCCCACCTGTGCGTAAACACACTGGGGCTGGGCGTACATATCAACGGCTGCTTTGCCGAGTACGTTGTCCTTCCCTCGGAGAACGCCATGGTGTGCAGCCCGGATGTTTCAGAGCAGAACAACGCCATTCTGGAACCGCTGGGGACGGTGGTGCAGGCCGCCACAAAAGTCGCCGCCGCCGGAAAGACGGTCGCCGTCACCGGATGCGGACCCATGGGGCTGATGGCCGTGGCCGTGATGAAGAAGATGGGGGCCCGGAAAGTGATCTGTTCCGAGATCAACGCCTACCGGGCCGGCGCCGCCATGAAAATGGGCGCCGATCTGGTGATCGACCCGTCCAAGAGCGATGTCTGCGCGGAAATGCGCCGGCAGTGCGGCGGGCTGGGACCCGACATCGTGCTGGAGTGCTCCGGCAGTCAGGGCGCCATCCAGGCGGCGGCGGAGTACATCAGCGCCGGCGGCGAGTGGGTGCAGATCGCCCTGCCCAGCCGGGAGATCCCCCTCAATTTTACGAACGTCTTTTATCGCGGGGTCAATATGTACGGCGTCAGCGGCCGCGAGATGTTCCATACCTGGAAAGTAATGACGGGCCTTCTGGACGCAGGGCTGGACTGCACCGGCTGCATCAGCCACGTCCTGCCGATGGAGCAGTTTGCCGAGGGCTTTGCGCTGATGGAGTCCGGGCAGGGCCTGAAGGTCCTGCTCAAGCCCTGAAAGCTGCGGATACGCGGCAAGACGCCCCGGCCTCGGAACTTTTGGGTCAGGCGGCGGCTCCCCGTGCGTAAAGGATGCGGGGAGCCGTTTTGTCCTTGGGACCGCCGGCAGCGCTTGCAGCGGTGAAGGGTCTGCCGGCTCCTCACCTCCGCGCTTTCATGCCGGGCGGAGTATAACACGGAAAATGGCGGTGCGGGGCGGCGTTCGTGCGTCCGGTCTGACGCGGAGCCCGGCAGGTCCGGCCGCACCGCAATCCGGCGGCTCCGACCGGCGGACATTGAAATTGAGATTTTGGAAGCAGGCGGAACTGTCCGCAGGCGCGCTTTTTCTGGGCCGCGCGCGTCTGCGGCCGGCCATTTTTCCGCCGGTTCCGCGTTCCATCGCAGCGGGAACAGCGTTAAAAAATGTTTTTCTCCGCCTGCGGCGCAAAAGCTGAGCGCCCGCGCGAATGCGC
>Ga0183101_1000264_pt4 | contig 10511 bp, 5 predicted proteins | sample Biomet3_FD_127790 | JGI IMG/M metagenome (GOLD analysis project Ga0183101, IMG submission 127790) | Microbial communities from bioreactor (seeded with sewage sludge) at LBNL, California, USA - Biofuel metagenome 3 | ecosystem: Engineered > Bioreactor > Anaerobic > Unclassified ... | reverse complement strand
CAAATATCTCATCTAAACGCAAAAAAAGAAGACACCATAAGGTATCTTCTTTAAAATAGTTCCGGCGACGATCTATGTTCCCGGGCAGTTACCCACCAAGTATTTTCGACGCTAGAGAGCTTAACTACTGTGTTCGGAATGGGAACAGGTGGAACCTCTCTGCCATTATCACCGGAATATTAGAATGTTTAGCACATTCAAAACTAAATAATAGATATTTTTCATAAAGAGTTTTCTTCTTAAAACTACTCGCGCAAAACCAAAATCTTGGTCAAGCCCTCGATCTATTAGTATCGCTCAGCTCAATATGTTACCATACTTACACATGCGACCTATCAACCATGTAGTCTTCATGGGATCTTACCAGCTTACGCTGTGGGAGATATTATCTTAAGGTGGGCTTCACGCTTAGATGCCTTCAGCGTTTATCCCGTCCGTACTTGGCTACCCAGCTATGCCGTTGGCACGACAACTGGTGCACCATTGGTACGTTCATCCCGGTCCTCTCGTACTAAGGACAAATCCTTTCAAATCTCCTGCGCCCGTGACAGATAGGGACCGAACTGTCTCGCGACGTTCTGAACCCAGCTCGCGTACCGCTTTAATGGGCGAACAGCCCAACCCTTGGAACCGACTACAGCTCCAGGATGCGATGAGCCGACATCGAGGTGCCAAACCTCCCCGTCGATGTGGACTCTTGGGGGAGATAAGCCTGTTATCCCCAGGGTAGCTTTTATCCGTTGAGCGACGGCATTTCCACTTACAATCCGCCGGATCACTAACTCCAACTTTCGTTACTGCTCGACGTGTCTGTCTCGCAGTTAGGCTATCTTATGCGTTTGCACTCTTCGTACGATTTCCGTCCGTACTGAGATAACCTTTGAACGCCTCCGCTACATTTTAGGAGGCGACCGCCCCAGTCAAACTGCCCATCTGACAGTGTCCCATAACCGGCTTCACGGCTAATGGTTAGAATTTTCATATCCCAAGAGTGGTATCCCAACAGCGACTCCATAGCAGCTGACGCCACTACTTCTCAGTCTCCCACCTATCCTGTACATGGAATATAAAAACTCAATATCAGACTACAGTAAAGCTCCATGGGGTCTTTCCGTCTTGTCACGGGTAACCGGCATCTTCACCGGTACTACAATTTCACCGGGCGTGTTGTCGAGACAGCTCCCAAGTCGTTACGCCATTCGTGCGGGTCAGAACTTACCTGACAAGGAATTTCGCTACCTTAGGACCGTTATAGTTACGGCCGCCGTTTACTGGGGCTTAAGTTCTTAGCTTCGGATTACTCCTAACCAATCCCCTTAACCTTCCAGCACCGGGCAGGCGTCAGCCCATATACGTCATCTTTCGATTTAGCATAGACCTGTGTTTTTGCTAAACAGTCGCTTGGGACTATTCTCTGCGGCCTGATTGCTCAGGCTCCCCTTATCCCGAAGTTACGGGGTCATTTTGCCGAGTTCCTTAACAACACTTCTCCCGTCGGTCTTAGGATTCTCTCCTCATCTACCTGTGTCGGTTTGCGGTACGGGCACCTCAGACAATATATTAGGCTTTTCTCGTCAGTGTACAATCATCCACTTCCCTACTTATTTTCGGTCCCTTACGCCCAGGTCAACCATCGCCTGGGTTGGATTATGTTCCTGCGTCCCCTAATACATTAACGCCTTTTGGTGGCTACGGAATTTGAACCGTATGTGCATCGACTACGCCGTTAGGCCTCGCCTTAGCTCCCGGCTTACCTTGAGAGGACAAGCCTTCCTCAAGAAACCTTAGATTTTCGACCATTATGATTCTCACATAATTCGCGCTACTCATTCCAGCATTCTCACTCGTGTTCCGTCCACAACTGCTTTCGCTATTGCTTCGCCCTGAACACGACGCTCTCCTACCAACGTACTTACGTACATTCCCAAGCTTCGGTATAAATTTTAGCCCCGTTAAATCTTCGGCGCCCAGTCACTCGACTAGTGAGCTATTACGCACTCTTTGAATGTGTGGCTGCTTCTAAGCCAACATCCTAGTTGTCTGCGCAACTGGACATCCTTTTCCACTTAAATCTATTTTGGGACCTTAGCTGTGGGTCTGGGCTGTTTCCCTTTTGACCATGAAACTTATCTCCCATAGTCTGACTCCCATACATCATTTATTCGGCATTCTGAGTTTGATAGGGTTCAGTAACCTGTGAAGGCCCTTAGCCCATTCAGTGCTTTACCTCCGATAAACTAATATGAGGCTAGCCCTAAAGCTATTTCGGAGAGAACCAGCTATCTCCGGGTTCGATTGGAATTTCTCCGCTATCCACACGTCATCCCCTACTTTTTCAACAGCAGTGGGTTCGGTCCTCCATGAGATTTTACTCTCACTTCAACCTGCACATGGATAGGTCACCCGGTTTCGGGTCATATACATTAAACTCTACGCGCTATTCACACTCGGTTTCCCTTCGGCTACGATACTTAATATCTTAACCTCGCTTAATACATATACTCGCTGGACCGTTCTACAAAAAGTACGATATCGCACATTAACGTGCTTTATCTGCTTGTAAACACAGGGTTTCAGGTTCTCTTTCACTCCCCTCCCGGGGTACTTTTCACCTTTCCCTCACGGTACTCGTTCACTATCGGTCATCAGGTAGTATTTAGGCTTGGGGGGTGGTCCCCCCGGCTTCACGCCGGATTTCTCGTGTCCGACCTTACTCTGGATACTGCCAGCTTCACCGAACTTCGCTTACGGGGCTATCACCCTTTATAGCTATACTTCCCAGTATATTCTGCTCGCTCGATTCATGCATTATGCAGTCCGCAACCCCGAAAATATTGCTACTTTCGGTTTGGCCTATTTCCCTTTCGCTCGCCGCTACTTAGGAAATCGATGTTTCTTTCTCTTCCTCCGCCTACTTAGATGTTTCAGTTCAGCGGGTTCCCTTCCTTATGCTATTTGATTCACATAAGGATACTATGACATGACTCATAGTGGGTTTCCCCATTCGGAAATCTGTGGGTGTGCGGATATTTGCTCCTAACCACAGCTTATCGCAGCTTATCGCGTCCTTCTTCGGCTCCTGATACCAAGGCATTCACCCTGTGCTCTTATTAGCTTGACCTTTTTTTGGTCTTTCGCTTATTACATGAGTAGTTTTATTGATTCGTCTCTTTTACCTGTGAAATTCTTACCTTTTAAAAACGGAAAAACTTACATTTATTTTTGCTTTGCTATTTCTAGCAAAGACTTTGACTCCTCTTTACTCGATATCTATTATTCAGTTTTCAATGTGCTATTCTTAGTTGCTTCCTTCGTTCGTCATTCTCGTGCTTTTGCTTTGCAAAACACTGTCATTCCTCACTGAGAAAGCAATATTGAATTTAGAAGTTTTGTAAACAAAACTTCCGTGGTGGAGATGAGGAGAGTCGAACTCCTGACCCTCTGCTTGCAAGGCAGATGCTCTCCCAACTGAGCTACACCCCCATGAATTTAAACACTTCGCTTTCGCAAAGAATGTTAATGGTGGGCTTAAGTGGACTCGAACCACCGACCTCACGCTTATCAGGCGTGCGCTCTAACCACCTGAGCTATAAGCCCATAGGTTTATCTCGTGTCTGGAGGCTTCGTCTTACTTAGCCTTTCATACTCCTTGAAGTTACTATTTCTAGCACCTTCAAAATTAAACAGCTTAATAAACAGATTCCGTCAATTCACCGACCTAAGACAACGAATCATTTCCATGATTCATTTCTCCTTAGAAAGGAGGTGATCCAGCCGCACCTTCCGATACGGCTACCTTGTTACGACTTCACCCTAATCATCAATCCCACCTTCGACTGCTGCCTCCTTGCGGTTGGCTCACAGGCTTCGGGTGTTATCAACTCTCATGGTGTGACGGGCGGTGTGTACAAGGCCCGGGAACGTATTCACCGCGACATTCTGATTCGCGATTACTAGCAATTCCATCTTCATGTAGGCGAGTTGCAGCCTGCAATCCGAACTGAGACCGTTTTTAGGGATTTGCTCCAGATCGCTCCTTAGCTTCCCGTTGTTAACGGCCATTGTAGTACGTGTGTTGCCCAAAACATAAGGGGCATGATGATTTGACGTCATCCCCACCTTCCTCCGTTTTATCAACGGCAGTCTCGTTAGAGTGCCCAGCATTACCTGATGGCAACTAACAACAAGGGTTGCGCTCGTTGCGGGACTTAACCCAACATCTCACGACACGAGCTGACGACAACCATGCACCACCTGTCTCCTTGCCCCGAAGGGCTTCCCAGATTAATGGTAATTCAAGGGATGTCAAGTTTTGGTAAGGTTCTTCGCGTTGCTTCGAATTAAACCACATACTCCACTGCTTGTGCGGGCCCCCGTCAATTCCTTTGAGTTTCAGTCTTGCGACCGTACTCCCCAGGTGGAATACTTATTGTGTTAACTGCGGCACAGGGGGGGTCGATACCCCCTACACCTAGTATTCATCGTTTACAGCGTGGACTACCAGGGTATCTAATCCTGTTTGCTACCCACGCTTTCGCGCCTCAGCGTCAGTTAAAGTCCAGAAAGCCGCCTTCGCCACTGGTGTTCCTCCTAATATCTACGCATTTCACCGCTACACTAGGAATTCCGCTTTCCTCTCCTTCACTCAAGATTAGAAGTTTCAAATGCAGCCCCGATGTTGAGCATCGGTATTTCACATCTGACTTTCTAACCCGCCTACACGCCCTTTACACCCAGTAAATCCGGACAACGCTTGCCACCTACGTATTACCGCGGCTGCTGGCACGTAGTTAGCCGTGGCTTTCTTGTATGGTACCGTCATTTTTTTCGTCCCATACGACAAAAGTTTACGATCCGAAGACCTTCTTCCTTCACGCGGCGTTGCTGGTTCAGGGTTTCCCCCATTGACCAATATTCCCCACTGCTGCCTCCCGTAGGAGTCTGGGCCGTATCTCAGTCCCAATGTGGCCGTTCAACCTCTCAGTCCGGCTACCGATCGTCGCCTAGGTGGGCCATTACCCCGCCTACTAGCTAATCGGACGCGAGTCCATCTTAGAGCAATAAATCTTTCATGACTGTACCATGCGGTACTATCACCATATGCGGTATTAGCACAGATTTCTCTGTGTTATCCCCCACTCTAAGGCAGGTTACTCACGCGTTACTCACCCGTCCGCCACTAAATTTTCGCAAAAGCAAGCTTTCGCTAAATTTCGTTCGACTTGCATGTGTTAGGCACGCCGCCAGCGTTCGTCCTGAGCCAGGATCAAACTCTCGATAAAATTTTTATCGTAAGCTTTCTAGCTCTACAATTTTCTAACTCTGGCTTGTAAAAAAGCTTTCGCTTCATTATAAGTTTGTTCATTAATCTCTTTTGAATCTCTTTTGAAATTAACGAAACCCGTTTATTTAAGCTGTTCAATTTTCAAAGTGCTACGCTCTCTTTTGGAAAGCTTATCTATCTTATCACATCGTTTTCGCTTTGTCAAGCCCTTTTTTCGACCTTTTTTCAAAGTTTTCAACCTCGAATTTTTATCCGGTCTTTATTAAGTTCTTAGCTTGGCGCCTCAATGCGACTTGACTATAATAACACACCACATACCCCTTGTCAACACTTTTTTTCGCTTTTTGCGATTTTTTTCGACATTTTGTTTTCGAGTCATTTTAGCCTCAAAAGTGGTGAGTGCTTTATATAATACTACATACCCCTTCAATTGTCAAGAGTTAATTTGTGTTCTTTAAAAAGAATACGAAACATTTCTTCCCATTCCTCTATATAGCCGTTCAGCCGTCATATAAGCGGATTTTTTGTACAGGCAAATGTTTGTTTCTACTATTAAATAGCGAGCCTTATTTCACCATTAAAAAGCGACACAGGCATAATTGCCTGTGTCGCTTGGTTTATTAAATGTAATTTAATTAGTTTTCTTTCTTTTCTAAATCTGCTAATGCGTCTTTTCTAGAAAGGTTCATGCGACCTTGTTTGTCAATCTCCATGAGCTTAACCATAATCTGATCGCCTTCTGCTACTACATCTTCTACCTTTTCCACGCGTTTATTATCAAGCTTAGAAATATGCACTAAGCCCTCTTTACCCGGCATGAATTCGACAAAAGCACCAAATTGCATGAGTTTAACAACTTTGCCCATATAGGTTTCGCCAACAACTGGATCTCTAACAATATTTTCGATCATCGTACGTGCTTTTTCACCAGCAGCTTGATCCTGAGCGAAAATGAAGATACGTCCATCTTCCTCAATATCAATCTGGGCACCACTTTCAGCAACGATTGCCTGAATGACTTTACCACGTTGACCAATAACTGCCGCAATCTTATCGACAGAAATTTTGATGTTGATAACTTTTGGTGCATAGGCAGATAACTCTTCTCTCGGTGCGGCGATTGCCTTAGCCATAACTTCATCTAAAATATACATACGAGCTACTCGAGTTTGTTCGAATGCTTTTTCGATGATCTCATAAGTTAAACCATCATTCTTTATATCCACTTGAATAGCAGTAATACCATTTTTAGTACCACCTACTTTAAAGTCCATATCGCCATAGAAGTCCTCTAGACCCTGAATATCTACCATTGTAATGTAGCTATCATCTTCTGAGCTCGTTACCAATCCGCAAGAAATACCAGCTACAGGTGTTTTAATTGGTACACCAGCATCCATAAGTGCTAATGTACTACCGCAGATGGCGCCTTGCGAGGTTGAACCATTGGAACTCAATACTTCAGATACCAAACGCATAGCATATGGGAATTCCTCTTCACTTGGGAGCACTGGTACCAATGCTTTTTCTGCCAAAGCACCATGACCGATTTCACGTCTACCTGGTCCACGTGATGGTCTGGTTTCGCCAACACTGTAAGATGGGAAATTGTACTGATGCATATAACGCTTTGTTTCTTCATCGTCAATGCCATCTAATTTTTGTACATCAGCTAGTGGACCTAACGTCGCAATTGTTAATACTTGTGTTTGACCACGAGTAAACATACCAGAACCGTGCACACGTGGCAACAGTCCCACTTCAGATGCAAGAGGACGAATCTGATCTAACGTTCTTCCATCAACACGCTTGTGATCTTTTAAAAGCCATGTTCTAACAATTTCCTTTTGAATCTTGTAAATAATTTCGCCATATTGATTAGCCGTTTCTGCAAAACGGTCACCAAAATAGGCAATAACTTCATCTGTAATAGCGGATACTGCTTTATCGCGTATCCTTTTATCATCAGTATCCAAAGCTACTTTTAATTTTTCAATCGTATATTCGCGAACAGCTTCATACATCTCATGATCAAGTTCATGTTTTTCATATTCAAATTTCTCTTTACCAACCTCAGCAGCAACTGAAGAAATGAAATCGCAAATCTCTCGAATGGTACCATGTGCTTCTTTGATAGCATTAAGCATGACGTCATCTTTTACTTCGTTGGCACCAGCTTCAATCATAACGATTTTTTCTTTCGTACCAGCAAGAGTCAACACCATTTCACTTTTTTCTCTCTGTTCAACAGTCGGATTCATAATGTATTCACCATCAACCAAAGCAACCCATACAGCACCAAGTGGGCCATTAAACGGAATGTCTGAAATACATACAGCAGCCGAAGCACCAATCATAGCTGCTATTTCCGGGGAATTATCCTGTTCAACTGACATAACAGTTGTGATAATTGTTACATCATTTCTCAAATCATGTGGAAAAAGTGGGCGCATAGGACGATCGATAACACGTGATGTCAATATGGCCTTTTCAGTTGGTTTTCCTTCTCTTTTCTGAAAAGATCCAGGGATTTTACCAACAGCATAAAGTTTTTCTTCATAATCTACTGAAAGCGGGAAAAAGTCTATTCCTTCTCTGGGTTTTGCCGACGCGGTAGCGGTTGCCATAACGCAAGTATCACCATAACGCACGAGTACAGATCCATTTGCCAGACCTGCAAATTTACCGATTTCAAAAGAAAGTTCTCTGCCAGCTAACATCGTTTTAAATACTTTAAACATAGTTTCCTCCTACATATTTTGTCCTAAGGAAAACCCTGCAGTTTTATGATGTTTAGCACTTAGATGTATTCCCTTTTAAAGATAAAAGACACACATCTAACTGCTAAAACAGCCACAAATGTAACGAGTTTACCCTTATTGGTTTAGTATTAAATAAAATGGGCGGAAAAATACTCCGCCCATATCATTTTTCTATTTTCTTAGGCCAAGTTTCGCCACAACGGTTCTATATCTTTCTACATCTTTCTTAGCAAGATAATCTAAAAGACCGCGACGTTTACCAACCATTTTCAAAAGACCACGTCTTGAATGATGATCTTTCTTATGTTCTTTTAAATGCTCATTCAAATGATTGATTCTCTCCGTTAAAACAGCAATCTGAACTTCAGGAGAACCTGTGTCCCCTTCATGAGTTTGATATTCTGTCATAATGCTTTGCTTTAAATCTTTTAACATACTTTCACCTCCATATTTTCTAAATGACCGCCACAATCCAAGAACGGGCTGGTGACATCCCAAATCTGGGAAAGGGCTTACTTTAGTAGTGTCATCATTACTTTTGCAAAAATTCGAACATTACTTTGAAAGATTGTAACGTTTTCTGAATTTTTCTACACGTCCGCCTGTATCTATCAGTTTCTGTTTACCGGTAAAGAACGGATGGCAGCTTGAACAAATTTCCACGTTAATATTCTGTTTGGTAGAACGAGTTACATACTCTGCACCGCAAGCACATTTAATCGTGGTTTCCTGATAATCAGGATGAATGTCCTTTTTCATACTTTTCACCTCCATAGTGCGCACAAACCACGCGCTGTTATATTATATCATAACCTTTTTGCTTTTGCAAGAATTTATTTGCCTTATTTTAGGTTCTCATATATAGATTTTTATTATTTATTTTCCATTTTTAGCTGCTAAATGCTCTGCATACGTTTGGGAAAAAACAGTTTTTTTATCTTTACCTAGAACAAAGTAAAGATAGTCACTCTCTTTGGGATAAAGTGCCGCCTCAATCGATGTTTTCCCTGGTGAAGCGATTGGCCCTACGGGCAGCCCCGCATATTGATAAGTGTTATAGGGAGAATCAATTTTTGTATCAGCTGTTGACAATACGGGTTTTCTCTTCTTCAAAATATATTGTACTGTAGCACACGATTGTAATTTCATGCCTTTTTTTAGACGGTTATGAAATACACTTGACACTAACGGACTTTCCGAGGCATTACCCGACTCTCGCTCTATAACGGAAGCTAGTGTTATAACGTCATCAATCGACATATTGATCTCTTTCGCTCGTTTTTTATATTGATCTGTGAATACCATATTGAACCGTTTCAGCATCATATCAATAATTTTCTTTTCTCCACTATCGGCACGGGTTTCATAAGTATCAGGAAAAAAGTATCCCTCTAGTTTAACACTACGTTTCGGTAAATCCTTCAAAAAGTCATAATCGAAATCTTCATTGTTCATGACCTCATAAAATTTAGCGCTGTCAATTAAATGAAGAGACACTAATCGATCAACAATGTTTCTGACTTCAAATCCTTCTGGAATGGTAAAACGAATAATGGCAGATGCACTTTTGCGACAAATCTGTTTTGCAATTTCCTGATAGGAAATACCAGGCACCAAGCGATAGCTTCCTGCCACGTAACCGGTTTTTAGGCCAATAGCATTTGCCATCTCGATGAATTCCTTTTTATACTTGATTACTTTTTTTTCTACCAATAAATCCGCAACGGATGATGATGTCATACCTTTTTTTATTGTAATAAGAACGCCATCACCCGTCAAAGAATTTTGCTTTAGTTCTTTTTCATATTTTGCTTTTTGCTCTCTAACATGATGGAGGTGTACGAGTCCCACAACGCCTAACGCAACTACTATGCATGCAACGAAGATCGCGCCCAAAACCACTATTTTTTTTCTTCCCACAATTCGCCCTTCTTTCGACGTGTTTTTACAAAGTTATTGTACCCTACTTTTTATATTTCGTCAAATGAAGAGATATTTTAATTTTATGATAAAATTTGAGTTACAATATATGCCATCGTGCAAATAGCAGCTGTAATGGCTAGTGCCAAAAATAATTTTAATGTATGACGTTTTAAGAAAGATAAAAACTGCCATCTTTTACTGTGCTGCAAAAATTCAAAGGCAGGCGTACTAGGATCGGATACATCATCACAAATTGAAAACGCATTCGTATTGGAAACTGCATCAATTTCTCCTAATGGGGTTCCCATTTGAAAATTTTCTTTGGCGTATAGAGCCACAATTCTTTCGGCTTCTTTTACAATACCACCAGATACCTGTTCGCAATTGGTATTTTCTTTCAATACGAAAATGGCCTGTTCAATATAAGGGGAACTAACACGATTTAAAAATATTACTGAGATTCTACGTCAGTACTTTATAAACCACCCTCAAAGCATTGATAAATATACGTTCCTTCAAAATTCAGCTTTCACCCATTGGGT
>Ga0183101_1001166_pt3 | contig 10522 bp, 9 predicted proteins | sample Biomet3_FD_127790 | JGI IMG/M metagenome (GOLD analysis project Ga0183101, IMG submission 127790) | Microbial communities from bioreactor (seeded with sewage sludge) at LBNL, California, USA - Biofuel metagenome 3 | ecosystem: Engineered > Bioreactor > Anaerobic > Unclassified ... | reverse complement strand
GGCATCTTATGTGACGGAAAGAATTATTATGAGACAAAGACTACACGTGATAGAGAAATTGTGCAACCTACCGTGCTCACTATGCTACATTGGAATGTGATACGTATATGGTCGGTAGATTGGTATAAAAACAAAGAAAAAGTGATAAATAGAATTCTTTTGAAATTAGATAATATAAAGGACAATAGTGTTAAAAAATACCGTCAAGAACAACCATTTGCATCAAATATAAAAAACACTTTCAACATCAGTAATGAACCAATAGTGAAACAAGTTAATGAAGTTGAGATAAAATATGAATTTGCTGGCATCCCAAATATTTGTGAAAGATCAGATATAGATACAGTCATGGCATCATTGTCTATTGTATCGAGCCAATTACAGAAAATAATTTCCGTAGAACAACCCATCACTAATACCTTATTGTACAAACGTATATCACAAATATGGAATCTAAGCAGAATGACATTACGATTACAATCTATGATAGATACCTTACTTAAACCCTATTATCGGGATGTTCTTTCCGATGCCACCATTATATATTGGGAGAGTGTTGATAAATCTAAAGATTACAAATTATACCGCATCGATTCTAATCGTGACATTATAGATATACCAATTATCGAAGTAATGAATGCAGCCCGTTATGTGGTCAGTCAACAAATGTCATTGCCTATAGAAGATTTGAAGCGTATCACCTCACAAATCCTTGGATTCAGTCGTATGGGAACCAATCTTAACTATTCTATCTATCATGCTGTCAACAAATTAATATCGCTCGGCTATTTTATTGATAAAGATGGAATTATTTCAAGTATTGCTAAAAAATAGCAGCTTGCATCATTATTATCAGTATATTACGCCAACAGGCCTATATCAATTAAAGCTACATTCAAATTATATTTCCATAAAACATAAGATACTTTTCAATATTTGCTTTAATATATGCTTCATTATGATGTCCGTCGAAAAGATGATTTTGACACTCTACCCCTTTATCTATTAATATTCCGTGCAATATTGAACATCCTTGATAAAATTGCCCTTCGTCCTGATTCCCTGCATCTAAATACACCTTCATATCCGGACGGATTTCGCTGCATTCGGCAATTTTAATAGGGTTATATTTACTCCAATCGCTTAAATCAGGAAAGTATGGTTTGTCTTCTTCCTCCAAAGTCAATTCTATGGCAGGCATGTGTCCGCCGACTTTTGAAAAGAGATTTTGATGTCGAAATGCATAGTGTAATGCAGCATAGCCTCCCATAGATACGCCTCCAACAAAGCGCGCCGTACTATCATTTATCGTTGCATAAGCGGCATCAATGGCCGGTATTAATTCTGATATAAAATAATCTTCATATCTTCCGATATTGATTATTCTGCCTTGACTGTCCACACTTTCCTTACTAACGGGAGAAGAATTTATGCCTCTGCTATTTTCTATATTGGGACACACAATGATTAATGGATTAATCCTCTTCTCATGGATCAATCTATCAGCAGCTAAGTGCATATTGCTTCTTAAAAGAAATTGTTCATCCCCGCTTCTACCATGAAGGAAATATAATACGGAGTAAGATTGGGTTTTAGTGTATCCCTCAGGAAGATAAATCAAAACTTTTAATTTCTTATTCAGACAGCGGCTTTGAATCTCCAATGTTTCTATTTTCGATTTTATATTTGTCATAATCGTTCATTTAATATTATCCATTTACCTGACTTCGTTGAATCTTCGTGCTTTACAATGCCATTTTCTGTCATACGCCTTAAGCGGTGCCTTATCCTGTTGTCCTAACTTCTCGACAATACCTTTTACGAATAAGCAAAGTTTTTTCTAACAAAATGGTTATCTCTTCTTTGGTGTTTCTTGGATATTTTCTGCGCCAAATTCTTTTTCAATTACTCTATTTGTTTACGATATACTGAATTCAAAGTTCGTCCATCCTTATCTTTCCACACTAACCATCCATTGTTGCTACTGCCAATACAAAAATCAGCAGCAGTACTTGGACTTGAAAAAGTTTTGTCTGCGTCTAGGACCAAAAGATCTCCTTGTTTTAATGTGTACTGATTTATTAATTGATCTCTCTTCTCTTTCCATTTGAGAGAAAAGGCAGAGCTATTGGCTATAATACTCCCTTTTAATATAGTAAAACCCGATGGACTATAAAAACCTTTAGCCTCGCAACCTCGACCTCTCGTATAAAAAAGATGCTCTTCTTTAAATTTGTTCATTTCGAAGATATTGTATCCGATGAAAGACGCAAGGAATTTAATGTCTTCAAAAAATTCATTCATCGTGTCTTTCTGATATTCAGGCAAATTGGGGGCTTTAGGTATTTGTTTATTTTCTTTCAGAACAAATGTATTCGCTTTCTTGGCTTCTTCAATAGCCTTATACTCCAGATATTGTACATCAGCCTTAGTCATATCGGCATCTTTTGACACGAATATAAGTGCCTTTTGCCAAAATGACTTCTTGTATTCATGATCTTTTACTCGCTCTCTAAAATTTTCAGTTTCGCCAATATATGCTTGTGGTTTGGTGGTTTCATCTTCTCCTAACAGAATATAAAACGCCGGCTTTTGTAGCTTCTCCTGCTCATTCAAATAAGAAAGGTTTGAACGAGGTATCACATACATCTGACAAATCTTATTGCTGATGAAAACGTATTGAGTTCCTTTAGGATCTCCGTCTATTAGATATGTTGTTACTGTCTTTCCCATTATTATATCTATAAATAAATGGCATATTCACCTGATATTAGTTCATTTGATTGTAAGTATTGCTTACCTGGCTTTAAAATTAGTGCTTTTTTCTGAAACTTCCTCTTTGCAAAACAAATCGTATTCATTTATACACGTTTCACTTAGACCGCCTTTTGTAATCGGTTTGCTTTGAAAGATATTATATCATTCAGATACAGATTATTGTCTATTTCATGTAGAGGATTTAAAATAATATGTATTCTGCCGGTCGCTTACGGATGTAAGAAATAAAAAAAAGAGGTGCACTCTTTTGGAGCCACCCCTTTTCCACACTTAAATTATTAATCTTATTAATCTCTTTTGATCAATATCTATTATTTCACTTCTTCAAAGTCAACGTCTGTAACGCCACCACTCTTGCCACCGTTATTTCCTGCGTTATTGTTCGTCTGTTGGCCTCCGAAATTCGGACCACCCTGCTGCCCTCCAAAGTTAGGATCTGCCTGACCGCCTGCGTTCTGCTGAGCGTTGGCATTGTTATACATATCCTGACTTGCTGCCTGGAATACGCTGTTAAGTTCAGCCATTGCTGCATCGATACCTGCAACATCCTGAGCTTTGTGAGCCTCTTTCAGTTTGCCAAGAGCAGCCTCAATCTGACCTTTCTTATCAGCAGGAAGCTTGTCGCCAAGATCTTTCAACTGTTTCTCAGTCTGGAATATCATACTGTCGGCCTGATTCAGCTTGTCTATGCGCTCCTTCTCCTTCTTATCATTTTCAGCATTAGCAGCAGCTTCGTCACGCATACGCTTTACTTCATCGTCGCTCAAACCACTGGATGCCTCAATACGGATACTTTGCACTTTGCCTGTACCTTTGTCGCGGGCAGTAACATTCAAGATGCCATTGGCATCAATATCAAAAGTAACTTCGATTTGCGGTACTCCGCGCATGGCTGCGGGAATTCCATCCAGATGAAAACGGCCTATAGACTTGTTGCCCTTTGCCATCGAACGTTCACCTTGTAAAACATGGATCTCAACGGACGGCTGGTTGTCGACTGCAGTCGTGAACACTTCTGATTTCTTGGTAGGAATAGTTGTGTTCGATTCGATCAGTTTCGTCATAACTCCACCCATCGTCTCAATACCTAATGACAACGGCGTAACATCCAACAGAAGGACATCTTTTACTTCGCCCGTCAGAACGCCGCCCTGGATAGCTGCACCAACGGCAACAGCTTCATCCGGATTGACTCCTTTGGAAGGAACTCTTCCGAAGAATTTTTCAACCAGTGCCTGAACAGCCGGAATACGGCTTGAACCACCAACAAGAATAACTTCGTTGATATCGGAAGACGTCAGGTTTGCATCCTGCAACGCCTTACGGCATGGTTCAAGACATGACTGAACAAGACCGTCGGTCAATTGCTCAAATTTAGCACGTGTCAATGTTTTTACCAAATGCTTCGGAACACCATTCACCGGCATAATGTACGGCAAATTGATTTCGCTTGTTGTTGTACTCGAAAGTTCGATCTTGGCCTTCTCGGCTGCTTCTTTCAAACGTTGCAAGGCCATCGGATCCTTACGCAGATCTACACCTTCTTCTTTCATGAATTCTTCAGCTAACCAGTCGATGATCACATGATCGAAATCATCACCGCCAAGATGTGTATTACCATTAGTGGACTTAACTTCAAACACCCCGTCACCCAATTCAAGGATAGAGATATCAAACGTACCACCACCAAGGTCAAATACAGCAATCTTCATATCTTTGTTCGTCTTATCCAAACCGTAAGCCAGCGATGCCGCTGTCGGTTCGTTGATGATACGACGTACATTCAAGCCTGCGATCTCGCCGGCTTCTTTCGTTGCCTGGCGCTGTGAATCACTAAAATAAGCCGGAACGGTGACAACAGCGTCCGTTACTTCCTGTCCCAGATAATCTTCAGCTGTCTTCTTCATCTTCTGAAGAATCATAGCAGAAATTTCCTGAGGTGTATAAAGACGACCATTAATATCGACACGAGGCGTGTTATTGTCGCCCTGAACTACTTTATACGGTACGCGTTCGCGCTCTTTCTGTACCCGATCATAGGTTTCACCCATGAAACGTTTAATTGAGAAAACTGTATTTTGAGGATTGGTGATGGCCTGACGTTTTGCAGGATCGCCAACTTTACGCTCTCCACCGTCAACAAAAGCGACGACAGAAGGTGTTGTACGCTTTCCTTCACTGTTAGCAATCACAATAGGTTCATTTCCTTCAAGTACGGCAACACACGAGTTTGTTGTTCCTAAATCTATACCAATAATTTTTCCCATAATTGATAATATTTTAATTGTTTATTATTCAAAATTCTGTAGGCTCTTACGAGTTGCACTTCATATCCAACAAATGGTATGCCAAAGTAAAATCATTGCAACACTAAAATTTTGCATGTCACAAATTCTGACATTTAGGCAGATTGTTCAGGTTCAAAAACAAAAAAATCCGACATTTTTTGTAATGAGCCGGATTACCAGAAATAAATAACAACGTATCCTCGCTTAACCATCTTCGCTGTAGAAGTTGCATTGTCTGTGCCTGTCTTGACTGTACTATCACAAATCATGAAGCATAACAAAATGGGCTGCTTCTAGTATAAGCCATTATAACTCTATCTCTTTTCCTGCATATTGATAGACTACACAGTCGCCGAACTGTTGCAGAAAAAGCGCGTATTTGTCGACGCCGGTACAGTGGCAGACGGCAATCTGCTGCGGAAGATCGTTCTCAAGATAATTAGCAATGACATGATATTTTTCCTCCTCTGCGTTATGAATATGGAAACCGCCCAAAAGCAGACGGAACTTTTGAGTTGGAAATGCCGCACGCACACGACGGATGATATTCGTGATGCCACGGTGCGAACAGGCGCTTAGAATAGAAAAACTATCTTTACCGGCGAGAACCAGAGCCATCTCGTCTTCAAACGTATCGGGAACGCGATTATCAGATCTCATGACAAAGAAATGATCGAAATGCGTGTCAGCAGGATCAAGCACAGGAATATCAGGGAAAAGAAAGACACCGGGCACCAACTCTGTCTTTTCCTGTACGAAACGAAAACGCGAACGCTCAAGCGTCTCGCTATGACGGACGCCGTTCTCGCGGTCGTCTTTATACTTTCGATCGAAAAGGGTTTCTTTACAGACTACTGTCGCCCGACTATTCAGTTCAAGAAAAGCACGAAGTCCGCCTGTATGATCGCTGTGACCATGCGAAAGTATAAGATAATCAACGCCACTGAGGTCGATATGCATTATACGGGCATTGTGAATAAAAACATCAGTCGCTCCTGTATCAAACAGCAGTTTATGTGTCGGTGTCTGAATATAAAGCGACAACCCATGCTCGGCCTGCAAGCCTCGCCCATAAACCAAATTTTCTGTTAAAGTGACTATTTTATAGTCTGTCACACGCATTTCTTTCTTTTCCATCAATATATTCATTTCTATTTATTAAGCAAAAACAATGATTCAAATATAGCCTTAACAATTCACGGCAGATAGTGATAATGCCGCAAAAAAGCGTCTGTCACCTTGCGTACATCATAAAATTCCTTCGCCAAAGGCTTGCGATAAAGGAAAATAGGATGTCCGGCATTTAAAAACAACTTTAATTCGCAGTATACGCCGTTCTGTTCCATGCGTTGCTGAAAAGCTTTCGCCGTTGCAACCGGTATCAGCGGATCTTTCGTACCCAAAAGAAACAGTGCCGGCGGAGTTGCAGGCGTAATATTATCCAAAGGTGAAATCTCTTTATAGCGTGCTTTCATCTGAGCGGTGCCATATCCTGTCGGTCCATTATCAACGACTGCATAGTTGAGTACCATTAAGCCAGGACGATAAGAAACACCTCCGTCACGATTTGGTATTGTTCCTAATGCCGCCGCCAACTGTCCGCCGGCCGAGGAACCGGAAGCAACAATTCGCATCGTATCAATATTGTATTTATCTGCATGCATACGAAGCCAGCGCATGGCATCTCTGGCATCTTCAAAACTATCAAAAGGGGTGGAATGATGGAGCAGCTCAATACGATAATCGGCACTAACAGCCACGAAACCATTCGCTGCGTAATAAGCGCACTCTCGATAAAACTGGATCGGCGTGCCTTCGTGCCAGCCTCCACCAAAAAAATAAATGAGTGCCGGATGCTTTGCTCCGCCTCGTTTTGACGGTTGAAAGATATGCAGTGTCAGCGGATCGGCATTACTCAAAGTTTTATACGGGACAATATCAAACTTATACACGTTCGGCGCAGGTTTCAGAATCTGTTCCAATGCCTTGAACCAGACGGCAGCCATATGTTCGCCGCCGAGTTTGTTCGGATGCACTTTGTCGGCTATCGTAAATCGTTGCCAGTCAAATCCGCTACACTGATTCACAAGAATAACCTGACTCGAATTCATCGATTTCACCATCTTCGCAATCTGCTTATTTAAATCAGGAATATAGTTATATTTTGGAAGTTTGCCGCTTGGAATAACTTCAGCCATGAAAATGTAAGCCCTTGGATTAATAGCTAATATCTTACTTATTATGGATCTATAAGCTGAAATCATACCGGGAACGGGATGTTCGTCAACGGAATGGTTGTGCCCCGCGTGAAGCAGCACAATATCGGCCGGATAAATTCTATAAAGGCTGTCAATCTTTGAGTCGAGGAATTCCACCGTCTTGCCGCCAAAACCACAGGTATTCAACGTTCCTATACGACAGGGACTGTTATTCGGACCGATAAAATCGAATTCGTATCCCCCGGTCATCAGCTTTTCCCAAAGCGGATACAAATAGCAGGTAAACGAAGTGCTGCCCTCAGTAATAGAATCACCCAGACCCATAATTGAAAATCGTTGCTGTTTTTTCTGCTCAGCACTGATATGCATAGACAACGGCAACAATAACACGGCCAGCAAACATGCACGAAGTATTCTCATTGTCATCGTATTCTTGCTTCTCATATCACAAATATAAAGATTTAAATATTGAAAACAACCATGCATTTGATTATCAAAGCATTTTATTTTCTTATAGTTACTTTACGACAGGTTTATCCTTACGCGTACCACCTTCATTATACTGTTGATTGTTAGGAATTTCCTGTCCACCTACGCCTTGCCTCATCAACACTTTCAAGTCGTCAAGATGAGATGTGTAAACACCCCGTGGATTAACATTATATTTCTTACAAATAGATGCAGCCATACCGACTACTTCACCCATCATTCCTGTGGTTCGCATCACACGGACTGTGCCTAAAGCTACATGCGTCACACTGATATCGCGTCCAGCCATGAACAGATTGTCAATATTTCTCGAATATAAGCAGCGATAAGGAACAGCGTAAGGATAAATGGTAATATGCTTTGCAATGGATTTAAACTCTTTTCCGGCAAAATTGGAAGTGTTAGCCGGATCGGGATAATGCAAATCGATCGTCCAAGTTGTAGTAAATGATGCATCCTCATGAGCCACATTCTTCACAAGATCGTCCTCCTTCAGAACATAATCGCCAATAAGCCGGCGCGATTCGCGTTTACCGGCGACATAAGCCACCCAGCCGAGTTTCCGATTATTATATTGTTTATTCTCCTTCATGTGATTTTTCAGGAAGCTCCAGTTTGAATAAACAACAAGCATTCCATAGTCGCGTATACGTTCAAAATCATGTATTTGATCAAGATTCATACCTGTCTCCCAAGTCCATTCGCCCATCATCACTTTCTCAGCGTTCTTATCATTAAAATTCACACCATAATTAAACTCGGGGAAAGCACTGGGTTTCTTATTATCTACAGAATACCATTGCACGGACGCACCCATCGTCAACTTGTCGGCTTTCTCTGGAGCCGTACTCTCGCCAAACTCATCGCGACTCTCACGCCCCATACGAAAATCGGCACCGGCCAAATAACCGATAGTTCCATCCCCCGTGCAATCCGAAAACAACGGAGCTTCAAATGTCGACTCCTTTCCTGTCTCAATCTGCTGAGCAACCACAGATGTTATTCTATTGCCATCTTTATTCACTTTTATAGCACGATAGTTTATAAACAGTGTCACGTTCTTTTCTTTTAAGAGCCAGTCCATCTTTTTTTGGTCTTCATAATATGATGCAGGCTGCGCATTGCCTCCTTTCAATGGACCGAATTCTTTCTGAAGCCCGCCCAATTCCTTATATTTACCTGCTTCAATGCGTCCGCCCAGATGTACACGTATATCAGAACTGTTGTTACCTCCAACTACCGGACGATCATTAATCAGAGCAACCTTACATCCAAGACGTGCAGCCGAAACCGCCGCACTCATGCCTGCAATGCCAGCACCAACAACCACTAAATCATATTTTCCGGCTGATGAGGGTACATCAGGTAAACCCAATGCCTTATGCCGAAATGCAGCTAACACCTTAACCTCTGTTGGTGGTACTTTCTCTTTTTCCGTCGTGAAATAAATGGCGTCACAACGACCGTCGAACCCGGTCAGGTCATGAAGTTTTAATATTGTCTTTAATGACTTTATATTCACCTTACCGGCAAACTGCCATATCCAGGCAGATCCTTCAGTACCTAGGGGTGATAACATTTTCTTACCTCCTACAATAAGCGAAAACTTGCCCGGACCCTCGCCATCCTTCCAAGGAGAAGTCCAATTATAAGTCCGCACATAAACAAAATAATTACCCACTTCAGGGAATGTAACTTCGGTCAAAGCATCAGCTATAGGAACACCCACGCCGTGTGCCAACAAGTACGGTGAACCCATCAGATCCATAAACTGCTGATCGACAACCCATCCCCCCTTATGACTAAAACTTTCGGTCTCGACGAACAGATCGGCAGCCTTCGCGCTTCCCGTCAGTATAAAACCGAGTAAAATCAATGCAAAATATTTTCTCATTGTAACAAATTATTTATTATTAGATCATCGCTTTCACTGTGGATGATTGTCTACTAATCACATATTCATTCAGTAAAAACGATATAAATACACCTACAGTGCGAAATTCATTTCCGACTGCCAACAAAGCCGATTCACATTCTTAATTAACAGTCAATCGAATAGTCGTCACAGACTGTTCTGGACAACTATATTTCATCATCTGCCTTTTCATCTTCGGCGGAGTTATTTGGGTACAATCTTCTGTTTTACTCGTCCGCCAGCAAGCTACTTCCTTTATCTTTCCAAGGCCACTTAAATCGAGATTAAAATCCTTATCTTCTTTATTTATATTAAGCAAAGCAACAACAACCTCTCTACCTGAAGGCGAAACGGCAGCCAGTACATTCTTCTGATTTGTTTCGATCAGCGTATATCCGCCCTTAATAAAACGCGTGATCTGCATCTGAACATAAAAATTCTTTACAATCTCATATTCCTGCGTCTTAAAGTCTCCGCTGATAACGCACCATTCAGCATTATGTTCTTCCACCATTTGCCAGTCTAGCCATGCTTCAGGACGCATAATCCGCAAATCATCAAACATTTTCTGCAACAGCATCAGATTGCTTTCGAAGCCATGACTTTCGCTCGGCCCGGTTTCCGATTGCCAGAAACGCTTGCCCGAAGCAGCCACCAAAGTGTGCACTTCTGCCCGTTCTACATCCGTTCCGCCATAAGTATGTGTATTAAGTTGTCCGATCTTGTCCTGAATATCACCCGCAGCCTGATAAGCATGCTGAACAGTAAGAAACTGATTCAGATTTGTCTCGTCGGAAGCGGCAATAACAGTTTTCAAACCCGACGCCTGCAGT
>Ga0183101_1000155_pt13 | contig 10523 bp, 9 predicted proteins | sample Biomet3_FD_127790 | JGI IMG/M metagenome (GOLD analysis project Ga0183101, IMG submission 127790) | Microbial communities from bioreactor (seeded with sewage sludge) at LBNL, California, USA - Biofuel metagenome 3 | ecosystem: Engineered > Bioreactor > Anaerobic > Unclassified ... | reverse complement strand
TCTTCGGGTGTATAGTCTTTAATTTTCTTGTTGAGGTCAAACAGTCCACTTTTGGCATAACGTATCCAACGCCATTCGCCCGGTTGAAATGCCACGTAATGAATCACATCGGGATCATTCAGGCATTTGTTGAAGTCTACAAGCTTATGAACATCAAGTTCTCTGATTTCTCCCAGTCCGTCGCAACGCTGACACCTTCCCTGTGGATGGTTGAACGAAAACGTGTCTGAGTACCCTACAAAAGGTTTGCCTACGCGCGAGAATAATAATCGGAGCAGCGCATAGATATCCGTATATGTTCCGACCGTAGAGCGTGCGTTTGGTGCCGGTTTCTTCTGGTCGATAACAATAGCTACCGGTAAATGCTCAATCTTATCGACATGCGGTCTACCATATTTGGGTAGATATTGTTGTACGAAGCTTGGAAATGTCTCATTCAGCTCTCGCCTTGAGCTGGCGGCAATCGTGTCTAAAACCAGTGACGATTTGCCCGAACCCGAGACGCCGGTGAATACTGTAATTTTTTTCTTGGGAATCTCTAATGATATGTTTTTTAGGTTGTTTTCCCTTGCACCAACGATTTTTATCTTGTTTTCTTCAGACATGATAGTTATGAATAGCCCTAAACAGAAAAGGCCGGTGATTCGTGAATCATCAGCCTTGTATAGAATTTATAAAATTGTTCAGAAAGTTCCTTTGTCCAAATCAGTCGCTTTGACACGGAAAATGTAGCCGTTACGTGAGAATACGAGCTCGCCGTCTTCTTTTTTCTTTTGATTTACTAAGCGCTGAAATGCAATGTTAGCACCTTTTAAAATGTTCTCTTCAAATTCTCTTACTTCTTGCTCATTCATGATGTTCAAGTTTAGTGTAAATGTCAGAATTAATTATCTCCTTTTTATCGCTCTTGAAGCCTGTTGCAATAATTTGCATCGGCGACATTGAGTTGTCTGTTATCATCCAGTAATCACAAATGGGGATATATAGTTCGAAGAGGTTATGAATTCCTGCATCATAGCGGCGACGTATCGTCTGCTCCGGTATGTCATGTCCACCGGCAGCAACTCTCATTTTTACTCTTTCAATTGCCAATTCCGGTGTATTTAACCAAAAGAATAGCAACGTTACAAAATATCCTTCCCTTTGTGCTTCCCGTATCAAGTTTACCACTGACCGGGTAGCTAATGTAGTCTCCATTGCGAACGTCTCGCTTATCGAGATAAGTTCTTTAACTCTTTTGTACATAATACGACTGGCTTCAACTGCGACCGCTATATTACTCGCATTGAAAGGAGAAAGTCCTTTCGCTATTTCATCAGAATTGACGAACTCTTTACATTTCAACATCTCCGGTAAGATTGTAAATGAAGCTGTCGTCTTTCCAGCGCCGTTGCATCCTGCTATAATGTACAAATATGGCACTACTTTTTTTTACTTCTGTTTTAACGGTGCAAATATATGCAATAGATTTTTACGTTGTATTATTTCTATACTGAAAAAAATCTAAAAAATAGGAGCTTGTCCTCAATATTTGCTATTTTGTTGTCGAAACCCACCCATTTCGTTTTCTTTCAGTCTACGTACAAGAGGTCGCTCATAATTCCATCTGAAACAAAAATACCTCTTTCTGAGAGCTTTATTGTGTCTTCGTTTTGGATTAGAAATTGTTCTTTTATATAGGGTTGAGCTGTTTTTAAAAAGTAATTCTTTAGATTGTTCCCAAAATTTTTTTGTATATCAGACAATTTAACTCCCCACATGGTACGCATCCGTGTGATGACGTAGTCGTTGTATCGTGTAAAAAGATTTAATATTTCACCGCTAGTAATAGGTTGGTTATTTTTAATACCTTCTATGTATTTCGGCAGAGACGCCACATTCCACTGTCTGTTTTTTCCATTGTAAGAATGTGCTGCCGGTCCAAGGCCAAGATATTTCTTACCTGTCCAGTAGGAACTGTTATGCTGCGAAAAAAATCCCCGGCGGGCAAAATTTGATATTTCGTAATGAATATAGCCTGCTGTTGTCAGCATCTTAATTAGTGTAGAGAATGAAGCCAGACTTAAATCATCGTCAGCAGGTTTGATTTTTCCTGCTTGCAGCATCCGATAGAGTGGTGTCCCTTTTTCATAAGTCAGCATGTAGGCTGAAATATGCGGAATATCGAGGGTGAGAGCTTCATTGATATTGGCTATCCATGCTTCGATGGTTTGTCCCGGCAATCCATAAATCAGGTCAATACTGATATTGTGAATGTCGTTTTCTTTCCACAGTTTTATGGCCTGATGTGCTTCACGGCTGTCGTGACGGCGATTTAGAAAGTGCAAATCGTTGTCGTTGAAACTTTGTACACCCATGCTCACCCGATTAAAAGGCAGTTTGCAAAGATTTTTTACGGAAGATTCAGTTATATCATCGGGGTTCGCTTCAAGCGTGATTTCTGCTTTTTCCTTAATAATGAAGGTTTGTTGTATGGCTTCAAATAGATCCCTAAAATCAGTGGCGGAAAGCAGTGATGGCGTGCCTCCCCCAAAATAAATGGTCTCAATTTCTTCTCCTTCAATATAGTCTTTTCTTAAAGCCATTTCTTTTATGATGGATTCAACATAAGATGACTTGTATTTCATCTCTGTGTTTGAAAAAAAATCACAATAGATACATCGCTTAGTGCAAAAAGGAACGTGGATATAGAGACCTGCCATTTGATAATGATTAATGTTTTGTGGCAAAGATAGTATAAGTTAGGCATAAAATCAATATTCAGAGGCCTTTTACTAGCCGGAAAATTAGATCAGTCGTAAGATGTTTCCAAGGCGTTGACAGTGTTTCGTCGCATAGAAGATCTTGGCGGAATTCACGCAAGATAAGCCAGTCAGCCTGTTTTACCCAATTGACGAATGCTTTATTTGGAAGATACTTTTCTGAAATAGCAAGAAGTACATTTAAATCAAAGTATTCGGCAATTGTTCCAGCTCCTATTTGTAAAGCGTCGAAAGCATTACATATTTGTTCGATATGGGTTGGAACCATCAATACGGGTTTTCCTAAATACATCGCCTCACATATCGATTCGAATCCCGCTGTCGTAGCAAAAGCCTTTGAAGCCGCCATAGATTGGATGAAAAGCGTGTCGTTTAACTGATGAAATGAGAGATGAGAATCTACTATTACTTCCGCTTTTACATCTGTTCTGTCCCAGAAAATATGAAGGTTAATTTTAGGATGTAACTTATGCCATGAATAGATCTCTTCACTGAATCCACTGTTTAGCAGGTAGCCGTGAAGATAATCGCCTTGCGTGGGAACAGATTCTAATACTTCTTCCCTTAATAAGGGGGGTACGACAATGAGTTTTTTGTTTTTTATTTCACGCATTTTGCGAAAGGAAAGTGCTAATTTCTTTGTTGAACCAATAGCTGTCGCCCGCGTAAATAGGCGCAAAACCAATAATGATAAACGATTTGTTTGTGGAAAAACGAAGTCGGGGTGGAGGAATAAATATTGGTGTGCAATACAAATCATTAAAGGTTTAGGACGGTAGAACAGATATGTTAGCCCGGTTAGTAGTTCATAGAAATTAACAACCACGTCGGCATTAGTTTGATTGATGGTCTGTTGAATTTCATGGATGCTATTCGCATATTTAGGAAGACGTAAGAGGTTATATAGGATGCTTTTTAATAGATTTGACCGCTTTCTTTTTGCTGTTGGCATAAAATTCGGACTTTCGAAAGAATGAACAGAAACACCAATCTTATTTACGAAGAATTCCGGTATATGTCTGGCTGGACTTTTTCCAACCATAACCCCGACTACTTCATCTCCTTGCTTTATTAGTTTTTGACGTAAAGAGAGCGCTTGTGCCAAATGTCCACGACCTTCTCCTTGAATAATAAATAGTACTTTCATCATATTTATTTGTATTTTGTAAATCCAATACAAAAGAACATATTGAATATTTCAGTAGCGTTACAACGGTATAAAGAGTATGTTAAGGAAAAATGAATTTTGTACAGATGCTTACGACGGTTTTCAAAAAAGTATATACTTTTACTATACGAAAGTATATACTTTGGGGGTATGAGAGTATATACTTTTAGTTTTAAGAGTATATACTTTTTTGTCAGGAATTGTATACTCTTGACTTTTACTAAAATCACTTATCGGTTTTCTATAAGGTTTTTTCAGAAGGATTGAGTTTAGGCACTTCATCGAGGTACACTTTTATTGGCTTCTTCATTTTAAAGCCTATGTGCTACGAGGCCAAAACAATTTGAGGGTGTGTCAAATCTGACACACCCTCAAATTGTTTTTATTTATTGTCACAGATTATTTCTCAACAGAGAACTTATACATACATTCGCTGTGATAAGTTTCGCCCGGACGAAGAACTACACTCGGAAATGTAGGTTGGTTAGGTGAATCGGGATAGTGTTGCGATTCAAGACAGAGCGCTCCGCGATGTGGGTAAACAACTCCTAATTTACCTTTGTCACCGGCCTTATTCATGGCATTACCTGCATAGAATTGAAGACCCGGTTCAGTTGTGTAAACTTCCATAACGATGCCACTCTTTGGAGAAACGACCTTGGCTGCTACTTTCGTAACGTCACCCTTGGTGTTAAGAATCCAGTTGTGGTCAAAGCCTTTCCCATAGACAAGCTGTGGAAATGTGTCGTCAATATGTGTACCAACGGCAATAGGCATACGCAGATCCATTGGTGTTCCTGCAACAGAATCCATGGCAGCTGTCGGAATTAGTGTAGAATCAACAGGCAGATAAGTATCTGCATTAATCATGATGACATGGTCAAGAATTTGTGAACCTGGAACACCAGACAAGTTAAAATAACTGTGGTTGGTTAAATTTACAACGGTTGGTTTGTCAGTTGTAGCTTCGTATTTGATATCGATAGCGTTGTCATCAGTTAGTTTGTAAGTGACCTTGACATTCAGATTTCCTGGAAAGCCAGCTTCATTGTCTTTCGAAAGATAGGTCAGTTCCAGAGTCTGATCATCAATCTGTTTGGCATCGAACACACGTGTATGAAAACCTTCCGGTCCACCATGCAGGCAATGACCATTGTTGTTTTTCGGAAGTTTGTAAATAGCACTGTCGAGCTTAAATGTGGCGTTGGCAATACGGTTTCCATAACGACCAATGATTCCACCATAGTTATTATCCGGATTATCGACATACTGTTTGATATTGTCGTAACCTAAAACAACATCTGTCATTTTGCCGTTTTTGTCCGGGACCATAACAGATACAAGGCGACCGCCCCAGTTGGTGATGCAAGCTTCAGCACCGTTCTTGTTTTTTAATATATACAAGGCAGTCTGCTTGTTTTGTACTACAGAAACGAAATTGGCTTTATTTAAGCCGGAAAGTGTCGTTTCTACTTTTTTTGTGCAACTTGATAATACAATGCACATTGCCATGGCAGCAATAAACAGTCTCTTCATTGATACTTAAAATTAAAATGTTATATTCTCTATAGCGGCAAATATAATAATTATTGCGGGATTAACTGCGCTTTGTGCTTTCTTTTAGCAATTGTAGTTTATCAATGGTAATTTTTGTACATTTGCCCTTGTAATTTAGAAGATATGAAGCAGTATTTGGATTTACTAGAACGTGTGCTCCATGAAGGAGTAGTTAAAGGAGATCGTACAGGAACGGGCACAATCAGTGTGTTTGGACATCAGATGCGGTTTAATATGGACGATGGATATCCGCTTTTGACAACAAAAAAATTACATCTGAAATCAATCATATATGAGCTGCTGTGGTTTCTGCAGGGTGATACAAATGTGAATTATCTTCATGAACATGGCGTGAGTATTTGGGACGAATGGGCAGATGAAGCTGGCAATCTCGGACATATTTATGGTTATCAATGGCGTTCGTGGCCTGATTATAAAAGCGGATCAATTGACCAGATCAAAGAAGTTGTTGATACAATTAAGCATGATCCTAATTCACGACGCATGATAGTTAGTGCCTGGAATGTAGGCGATTTGAACAATATGAACCTGCCTCCGTGCCACGTTCTATTTCAATTTTATGTAGCCGATGGGCGATTGAGTCTTCAGATGTATCAGCGAAGTGCTGATATTTTCCTTGGAGTTCCTTTTAATATTGCATCATATGCCTTGTTGTTGTTGATGATGGCGCAAATAACCGGGTTGAAAGCCGGTGATTTTGTTCATACTTTGGGTGATGCGCATATTTATCTGAATCACCTTGAACAGGTTAAACTTCAACTGACCCGCGAACCAAGGCCTTTGCCTAGAATGATACTGAATCCGGAAGTGAAAAATATTTTCGATTTTAAATATGAAGATTTTACATTGATTGATTATAATCCATATCCACATATTAAGGGAGTAGTAGCTGTATAATAAATATATATGAAATAAATATGATATCAATTATTGTTGCTATATCTGATAATAATGCTATTGGTAAGGAGGGGCAGTTATTGTGTCACTTACCTGCCGATATGAAACATTTTAAGGACTTGACCATCGGACATACGGTTATTATGGGACGGAAAACTTTTGAATCGTTGCCTAAAGGTGCATTGCCCAACCGTAAAAATATTGTGTTGACCACAAAGGAGAGTACCGAATATACAAATTGTATAGTTTGTGGATCTATACAGCAAGCGCTGGAGATCTGTAAGGAAGATGAATCGGTGTTTATTATTGGTGGTGCGCATGTTTATGCCGAAACCATTGATCGGGTAGAACGGATGTATATAACACATGTACACCATGTCTTTGATGAAGCTGACGCATTCTTTCCCATAGTGGATTTCAATAGATGGACAGAAATAGAACGTCAGAAATTTCCGGCAGACGAGAAGAATCTGTATCCATATACATTTGTCACATACTTGCGCAAGTGAAATTATTCTAAATTAACGAACTGTTTGCAATTGTTTGCTGTTACTTTGCATCTTAATCTATAAATATTTGTTTAACAAATAAATACTAGTGATATGAAAATAAAGGTGTATATAATATTGCTGTTTTTCATTTGTGGAGTAACAGCTATGGCGGTTATGATCAAAGGGCATCAACCGGCGGAGAAAGACCGGGCAATTATGGAAGCGGTGAAGAAACAGAATACGCCTCAACTGATTAAATCATTGATTTTGCGCATGAGTCAACAGATGGAAAAGGATTCGGAATCATTCCCTGAATTGATCAAAGAGGTTGACAATTATGCCAGGCAATGTAAGGATTCCGATGCTGTGGCTGTTCTCCATTCAATGGAAGCTGAGATGTATAATACATATTATGAAAATCATCGCATCGATATTGCTCAGCGGATTGATTTGCAGGATTTTGTTCCGGACGATATTCGTGAGTGGACTTCAAATCTGTTCAGAGATAAGATTAAGTCGGAATTAACCGCTTCCTTGCAACCAGCTTCTTTGCTGCAACATACATGGGTCAGTAAGTATGATCTGTTCATGAATAAAGGGGCAGATATGTCAGAGCTACGTCCTACATTATACGATTTTTTGGTGCATCGGGCTATTGATATCCAGCCTGATGCTTCATGGTATGAAACTTTACTCAGCTTCCGTCGTAATGATTCGAACAGGAAAGCGCTTCTGATGGCTGAACTTGATTATTTGTCATTTCTTCATAGCGGTAAGTATAATGATAGGCAAGTTTACAAGACTGCATTAGACAGTTTGTATGCTGTATATGGAAAGGAGTCCTATGGAGCAGAAGTAAAGATTGCTGAACTAGCCTTGTTGGAGTCGGATAATACTTTTAACGGATCAGATAAAGCAGGTCGTGACTCTACATTAGCTGTGATTTACAAGTTCTGTAAAGAAGCTATAGCTCTTTATCCCCGATATAGTAGAATTAGTGTGATAAAGAACACATTGGCTGAGATGGAGCAGGCTTTTTTGGATGTAGCAGTAGCCAATCAAAACGTATATCCCGGAAGGGATTTGGCGATTGCACTTAAATATAATAATGTAAACCATGTTTCAGTACGTATTTATAAAAGTCAAAGGGCCCCTGCTGCGGCATGGCGCAATTATGATCGGAGGACTCCCAAATACTGTGGCGAATTAGTGAAAGAGCTATCTTTGAACCTAAACTTGAAGAATACGTATATACAAGAAGATACAATACTAAAAGTTCCTATGGATAAGTTAGGGTTGTATGAATTTGTTGTCGCTTCGGATAATGAGAATGTTTCGATTAACGGATGCTTTAGTGTTAGTCGCTTAGCTGCTTTAAAGCGCTATTCCGAAGGGAAGTGGAATATTTTGGTGACAGATTATGAAAGCGGCAAACCCCTTAGTAATGCAACGGTTCTTTATTATCGAAATAGTGCAAAGAACGGTTTTCCGGAAAAAGCCGGAGAGGTAAAGAGTGATAATTTTGGATTGGCTTTTTTACCGGAAAAGTCAAAAGCGGACTGTGTACGCCCGGTGCTTAAAGAGGATACCGCAGCTATTGCTTCTCCCATTTATTATTATAATGACTACGACAATGTTTATAATGAAAAGGATGTGAGTCTTTCGCTCTTTACGGATCGAAATATTTATCGCCCTAACCAAACGGTGTACTTTAAGGGTATTGCCTATGTGAGGTCCACTGATAATCCACATGTGGTTTCAAATCATACTTTTGATGTGATTTTTCGTGATGCTAATCATAAAGAAATTGCAAAAAAAACATTGAAAACAAATAAGTTCGGATCGATTAATGGAGAGTTTACAATTCCACAGAATGCTTTGAACGGCGAGTTCACTATCTCATCGGAAAATTCTGCTAAGACGACTATACGCGTTGAAGCGTATAAACGTCCGTCATTTAAGATTGATATTGCACCTTTAAGAGATGAATTAATTTTTGGCAAAACAGTAGTTATAAAGGGAAGTGCACAAACATTTTCCGGGGTCTCTTTACAATCCGGTACGGTTAGTTGGCGCATAAATAAACGTCCTTTTCGGTTTTATTATAATCATGTATTTCCTCAAGAGGCACAAGTTGCTGAAGGCGTAACGAAAGTGGACAAGACAGGTCAATTTACATTCACATTTGTCCCCGAAAAAGATTCGGATTATGAATCGTTATTAAGAATGTATGGCAATGGAAATCAGGGTTATAATTTAACTGTTTCAATAACGGATGGTAAGGGAGAAACTCAGGAAACGAGTTATTCTTTTAATGTGGGTGATGCTGGAATTGTATTGGTTTTGAAGCCAAAGGCTAGTGAGATGGAGCGCGATTCAGCGTTGGTGGAAGTATCATCATACACCATTAATTCTGTAAAAACAGACACAGAAGGTACTTATATCGTCTATTCATTGTCGGATTTACCTACAAATAAAGATTTGTATAATGCTGAAATTTATCAGATTGGAGATAAAATGGCGTCAGGTCGTTTTACCACTGGTAAACCTATTAATTCAAATGTCTTTCGTGATTTGCCTTCAGGTCGTTATCGTCTGGAGGTGAAAGTTTTCGATACAAACGGTACGGAAGTTACTTCGCATTGTGATATTATTTTATATTCGAAGAGCGACAAACGTCCGCCAGTATTTGTACACGCCAGAGTGCTTGATATTCATACAGAGTGCTTGCCGGGTGAAAATGCAGAGTTTGTATTTGGTACTTCTGATAAGGACGTTCACGTTTTGTATGAAATATTTTCTTCGACCGGCAAATGTGTACTACGAAAGGCGACGTTATTGAGTGCAGAAAATAGAACTTTCACTATTCCATATAAAGAAAGTGATGGAGTCGGTTTTACTGTTTCACTTACATTTGTAAAAGAGGGGAAGATGTACAATAAGGCGGTGGAAGTAACGCGCCGGCTTCCTGATAAGAATCTGACTATCCACACAGAAACGTTCCGAGATCATTTATTGCCCGGCAATAAAGAAAGTTGGAAATTTCGTATTACAGATGCTGAGGGGAAAGCCGTTTCAGCTGAACTTTTGGCAAGCATGTATGATGCTTCTTTAGACAGATTAAGATTTTTCCAATGGGCGTTTAATCCGACACGGCCGATCTATCTTTATTCTCCGACTTTTGAAGAAGGTAGTTCTTTCGAGTCAATAAGCGATGATGATGCTGCAAATATTAAGACTTCGCCAGTGACCAATTATTCCTATTCGGAAATTAACTGGCTGAATGTTCTTTTGGGTGGAAATAGATTTGGATTCCAAAGAATGTATGCTTCTAAAGGATTGATGGCAGCACCGGAGATGGCTCTAATGGCTGAAACGAAGGCTGTTGACATGTCTGAAAATACGATTGCTTTGAAATCAGCAAATAATGAAAGATCTTCGGATGATTTATTTTATAGTACAGAGCAACTCGTACCGCAACAAAAACTCCGTGTCAATTTTGCTGAAACAGCCTTCTTTTATCCTGTGCTGACTACTGACGAACAAGGCAATGCGGCCTTTAGTTTTACAGTACCCGAAAGTAATACCACTTGGAAATTGCAATTGATGGCGCAGACAGAAGATTTG
>Ga0183101_1000761_pt2 | contig 10525 bp, 9 predicted proteins | sample Biomet3_FD_127790 | JGI IMG/M metagenome (GOLD analysis project Ga0183101, IMG submission 127790) | Microbial communities from bioreactor (seeded with sewage sludge) at LBNL, California, USA - Biofuel metagenome 3 | ecosystem: Engineered > Bioreactor > Anaerobic > Unclassified ... | reverse complement strand
AATATCAGCTTTATATTTTATAATATCTTTAAAATCGATTAAATCAACTAATTTAGCTAATTCTGAACGTCTCGACTGTTCACTTGCTTCCTTGATAATCTTATTAAAACGTACTAATTTATTACTAAAATTATCTTTTTCTATCTTTCTCACACATCTTGATGATTGAACTAGAACGATTTCAGAAACACCCAATTCAACAGCTTTTTGAATTACTAAATCGAGTTTTTCTCCTTTTGGTAAGCAATATAAAAGTCTAATCTTTCCATTAATTTCATGCGTTTCAACAATTTCGTTATTGATCTTAAAAGAAAATGGATTAGTTGACACAATAGTCGCAAGATAGGTTTTCTTATTGGCAACAATGTGAATCTTATCACCAGCACCATTTCTCATAACAGTTACAATATGAAAAATATCATCTTTCTTCAAGACGATATTATTATCAACAATGTCAGCAAAATATCTTTGCATTACTTTAAAAATACTCCGTTAGCATCTTTCTTATTTTTAATAAATATGAAAACTGCTCCAACAACAAACCAAACTACAAATACAACTAAAAGTGGAACAACAAAAATTAATATTGGAGATGAGCTTTTGTTCGTAAAATATAGAACTAAAACAATCACCACATAAGAGATCGCATTTATACATAAACGAATAAGAAATCTTTTTTTAAAACCCAAATATAATTCATCAAGACCTAAAAAACCTAAAAACATACATAGAATAGCATTTAAAATATGGTTTTTTGGTTTAAAATTAACTCTTGACTCATCAGTAGGATTAACAGTCTTTATTGATTCAGTAATATCAACAGTTTGTGAATTGTTTCCATTCAATGGATTTTTTCCACCACAATATGGGCAGATTTCTTTATCAAATTTAGTAATGCTTTGACCACAATATTTACATTTTGGCATAATTTTATTCCTATATAAATATTACTACAAACAATTTAATTAATGTAGAACTAATTAACTATTTTTTAAATGCCTTTTTAAACTTGTTAAACCACGATTCATTAGAATTGCTTGCTGCCTTGAATTTTTCAAGAGCATCTTTTTGATCTCTATTAAGATTAGTTGGAGTTTTTACATTGAGATGAACAAATTCATCACCATAATTAGAACCTCGAACATCTTTTACACCTTTATTTTTAATCTTAAAAACTTGATTTGGTTGAGTACCGGCAGGAATTTTCATTTCTACATCACCATATAAAGTTGGTATAGTAAGCGTTACTCCTAAGCAAATATCGATAAAATCGATAGGGACTGTCAAATGAATATCATTTCCTTCACGTTCAAAATTATCATGAGAAGAAACAATAATCTCTAAATATAAATCACCGTTATTACCACCATTGGATCCACGATTTCCTTTTCCAGCAACTCGTATTTGCTGACCATTATTTATACCAGCTGGAATTTTGACATCGATTGTTTTTTTAACTCGAGTATAACCATTACCATTGCAATATGGACAGGTTTCTCTGATTATTCTTCCGGTTCCATGGCATCTTGGACAAGCCATTTGTGATTGTATAATACCAAAAATAGATCTTTGTTGAGTTAAAACAACTCCTTGGCCTCCACAGTCTGGACATTTTTCATAAGCAGTACCATCTTTAGCACCAGTCCCATGGCAATGTTCACATTGTTCATCATAAGTGATTGGTAAACTAATGGTAGTTCCTAAGGCAGCATCGACAAAAGATATTTTAATACGCATCATGGTATCTTCGCCACGACTCGAACCATTTCGAGTTCGACTTCTAGAAGAGCTTCCTCCACCAAAGCCAAACATTGAATTTAAAATATCGTTCAAATCACCAAAATCGCCACCATTAAAATTAAAGCCTTCAAAACCACTACCACTAAATGGATTGCTTCCTCCAGCAGTTTGATCAAATGCGGCAGATCCAAATTGATCATAAGTCTTACGTTTCTCAGGGTCACTTAAAACTGAGTAGGCTTCCGTACACTCTTTAAATTTCTCTGCATCACCAGTTTCTTTATTATCTGGATGATATTTTTTAGCCAAAGTACGAAATGCACTTTTAATCTCGTCGTCAGTTGCAGTTTTATCTACCCCTAAAACATTATAATAATCCTTTTTTTCTGCCATAATTAACTTCTCCTATTAAATAACTAAAGGGAAGATTTAAACTTCCCTTTAATTATTTTACTTAATTTAACTATTTTTTATCAGTAAAGTCAGCATCAACTACATCGTCATCTTTCTTATCAGAACCTGTTGAATCCTGACTTGAACCATTACCTTCATTAGCATTGTTATTTGCATTAAAACCATCATTAGTTGGCCCTTGTTGTTGACCTTGATTTTGTTGAGCTTGTTGCATATATGCAGCGGCTTTTTCAAGATCACCAATTTTATTTCGTAAGGTATTCATATCATTATTATCAAGAGCAGTTTTTAATTCATCTCTTAATTTTTGAGTTTCTTCTTTTTGTTTTGGATCGATTGAATCGCCTTTTTCTCTTAAAGCTTCATCAATAGAATTGATATAACCTTCAGCCTTATTCTTTAATTCAACTTCCTCTTTACGTTTTAAATCGGCTTCTTTGTTTGCTTCAGCTTCACGGACCATTCGATCAATTTCTTCTTTACCTAAACCATTAGAACCACTAATTGTAATTTCTTGTTGTTTTTGAGTATCAAGATCTTTTGCACTAACTTTAACAATTCCGTTAACATCGATATTAAAAGTAACTTCAATACGTGGTTGACCACGTCTTGCAGGTTTAATACCAGTTAATTGGAAATGTCCAAGTAATTTATTATCATGAGCCATTTGACGTTCACCTTGATAAACCATAATATCAACAGCAGGTTGATTATCTTCAGCAGTAGAGAATATTTGTGATTTAGTTGTTGGAATCGTAGTATTTCTTGGAATTAATGGAGTCAAAACACCACCCATTGTTTCAATACCAAGAGTTAAAGGAGTAACATCAAGTAAAATAACATCCTTAACTTCACCACTTAAAATTCCACCTTGATAAGAAGCACCAATTGAAACAGCTTCATCAGGATTAACACTTAAATTTAAATTTTTACCAGTAATAGAAGCGACCAATTTTTGAACAGCTGGCATACGAATTGATCCACCAATCATTAAAATCTCATCAATCTTACTCCAAGTAAATTTTGCATCACTAATAGCCTTTTCAAGAGGAACTCTGCATCTATCCAATAAATGTTTAGTCATATCTTCGAATTTAGCACGAGTTAATTTACCTTCATAGCTAATAGGACCATTTTTGCCCATACCAATAAATGGTAAGGAAATTGTAGTTTCTAAGCTACTAGACAATTCAATTTTTGCCTTTTCAGCAGCATCTTTATATCTTTGTAAGGCCATCTTATCGTTAATATCTTGACCAAATTGTTGCTGAATTTCTGAACGAATCCAATCAGCAACGACAGCATCCCAATCATCTCCACCTAAACGGTTATCACCACTAGTAGAAATAACTTCAAATGTACCATCACCAATATCAAGAACACTAACATCAAGAGTACCACCACCTAAATCGAATACAACAATCTTTTCAGATTTCTCTTTTCCTAAACCGTAAGCTAAGGAAGCGGCTGTAGGTTCATTAATAATACGAACTACATCAAGACCAGCAATAGCTCCAGCATCTTTAGTGGCTTGTCTTTGTGCATCATTGAAATAAGCTGGACAAGTAATAACAGCTTTTTTAATTGGGTGTCCAACATTCTTTTCGGCATAATCTTTCATATACCCTAAAATTTTTGCACTGATCTCTTGTGGAGTGAAATCCTTATTAATACAATTAATATGAACTTTTTCTCCAGATCCCATCTTTCTTTTAATAGAACTAACAGTATCAGGATTGGTTAATGCTTGTCTTTTTGCAGCATTACCAACAATAATTTCACCATTTGCTTTAAAACCAACGACTGAAGGTGTAGTATTTGTTCCCTCAGGATTTGGAATTACTTTAACTTTACCATCTTCTTGTAAATAACTAACAACTGAATTTGTAGTACCTAAATCGATACCAATAATAACTTCTTTTCCCATAATTTATTCCTCCTTATACAAGTTTTATTTCTTTAAACTTGTTTCTTCTTCTTTCTTCTCGACATCCTTATTAATTGAAGGATGTTTTGAAACAACAACCATTGCTGGTCGAATTAAATGTTCATGAAGTTTGTAACCTTTCATAGATACAGTCTTCACAATATTTTCTTCACCAGGATCTTCCACAACATCAACGGCATGCATTGTATTAACATCAAATTTGTCTCCAATTTTTGGGCAAATTTGAATTATACCTTCATCAGTAAGCACCTGAACTAATTGATTATGAACGTATTGAAATCCAATAAGATAGTTTTTCAATTCGTCGTTTTTAGCTTCATTTTGGAAAGCTGCATCAAACGCATCAAGTACTCCAAGTAAATTTTGCACAAAACCTTCAATTCGATATTTATTATTTTCAGCTTGCTCCTTTTCCATAGATTTACGAAGGTTAGCCATATCAGCATACGCTCTATAATATTCGTTTTTCCAATGTTCGACATCATATTTAAGTTTTTCAATATCCTTATTTGGTGCTGAATCTTGTTTAACGTCATTCTTCACTTCTTTTTCATCACCAATATTAGGTTTTTTCTCACTGTTGTCCATTATTTTTTCTTCTCCTCCACAATTTCACTATTAGACAAATAAGTCATCAATTCTTTTACAACATAATCAAGAGCATTCATTACCTTCGCATAATCCATTCTTTTTGGACCTACAACAGCAATTTTGCCTAATTCTCTATCAGTATTTGGAATCTTAATATCTCTACTGATAATCGATAAATCATCAATATTACCTTCGGTTTGATTAATTGAAAGCTTGTTATCTTCACTTTTTGGATGTGCCAATAAATTTACTAAGTTTTCCGGGCTATTAAATAAATCAAAAATCTTTTTTAATTCTTCTGGATCATCTTTAAATTCTGGCTGGTTAATCAAATTCTCTTCGCCATAAAATTCATTTCGACCTTTAGCAAAATCGAAGAACGTCTTTGCTATCGAATTGAAAATATAACTATAATCTTTAACGTAATCTGAAAGTAAAGGCGTGATTGATTCTAATTTTTCTGGGACTTCTGAAATCAAAGTTCCTGTTAATCTATCATTTATTAACTTTATTGATTTTGTTAAATCGCCAATATTTATCGAACTATCGAAAATAAAAGTTTTATTTTCAACATATCCTCTATCAGTAACAAATATGGCCGTAGCACTTGTTTTACTAATAGGTATTAGTTGCACACTGACTAATCTTTCAGTATTTGTAGTAGGTCCTAAATATACACTAACCAAATCAGTCATGTTTGACAAAATTTTACACGACTCATCTAAAACTTCTTCGACCGATTTACTATTATCAAATACAACTTTAAGTTGATACTTTAATTTTGAATCTACTGAATCATTCTTCAAATATTTCACATAATACTTATAACCTAATACAGAAGGCACTCTTCCGCTACTAGTGTGTGTTTTTTCAATTAGACCATCATTTTCTAAATCGACCATTTCATTTCTAACTGTTGCGCTACTATAAGGTAATTTATATTTACTAATAAGATAGTTACTGCCAACAGGGACAGCGGTTTTGATAAAATCTTCCACAATTAGTTTAAAAATTCTATTCTTTCTATCTAGTTCCATTTTTTATTACCTTTCTAGCACTCATTTATCTTAAGCGCTAACATATATTATAAGAAAAAAATTAGCACTGTCAACTAAAAAGTGCTAATTTGTTAAATCATGTTAAAACAATTGATTAAATCTTGCTAATTCACATTAATTGAAGAAGAACTCTATCCAGTAACATAATGCCTTCATCGGTACAATAAAATCGATCATTTTTAATTTCACATAAATGTTCTGAAAGTAAATTTTGTATTACATCATTATATTTAATTACGAAATCTTCATTGAAGTTTTTTTTGTACTCAAAAAGTGAAAATCCATCACTTAATCTCAAGTTAGTAATAAAATAGTATTCTTTGAGTGATTTATTAGTTATATGTTCCATTTGTTTTTTATTACCTTTTAAATAGTCATCTAAATTTAAAGAGTTAGTATATCTAAAACCATTTTCATATCCACTAGCACCAAGTCCAATACCAACATATTCTTCGTTATGCCAATAAGTTAAATTATGCTTGCATTCAAAATTTTGTTTTGCAAAATTGCTTACTTCGTACCTTTTGAAACCATGGTTACGCATTTCGTTTAATATTAAGTCGTAGTATTCCCTACTTTTATCATCGTTTATTTCTTTAATGCCTTTATTAAAATAAATAGTTCCTGGAGAAACTATCAAACTATAAAATGATGCATGAGTAACATCTAAAGAAAATAAAGTGTTTAAATCTGATGAAAGTAACTCTTTAGTATAATTTGGCAAACCATAAATAAAATCAAGATTGATGTTTCTTATATATTTTTTAACTTGTTGTATCAAAAAAGTAAAATCAATATGATAATTTCTACCGATAGAATCAAGCATATTTGAATCAAATGTTTGAATCCCAATAGAGATCCTATTAACTCCATACTTACAAAAGAGTTTAAGTAATTCCTCTGAAATATCTTCTGGATTGCACTCAATACTAAATTCACAATCGGAAGATTTTAGCTTACTAACTATCTCTAATAAGTGATTCAAATTATCAATACTCAAACATGAAGGTGTACCACCACCAATATAAATAGTAGTAAACTTCGAATATTTACTTTTTAAGAAAGTTAATTCTTCTTCCAATTTTTTTGTATAAGAAATCTCAAAATCTTGATTTTTAATTAATTTGGTAAAATCACAATATGGACAGATGTGTCGGCAAAAAGGAATATGAATATAAAGACTATTTATCTTTCTTTTCCTCATTTTCTTTTCTATCTTCTTGTTTTTCTGAGTATTCATCGAATTGTTTTTGAGTTTCTGGATCATCTACATCCTCTAAAAAATGTGAGAGATTTTCTTTTGCTACTTCTTTTTCATCTTTTGGCTTTTCAGTCTTATTAAGTTTAAATCGTTTACGTAATAAGAAAACAACTAAAGCAATAACACCAAAAAAAGCGATTAATAAAACAAGGATTAACCAAGTTGGATTGCTTGATGCAAGAATTTGATACATATTTACAATTATCCTTTCTTAACAGGAGTATAAATAAATTTGTTTTTTAGAACTTCTTTTCGATAATAGCCTAAAAAAACCAATTGATCCATACTTGTACGGGCTGTTTCATAGGCACAGCCTAATGTTTTCTTATATTGAGAGATAGTATAATTCATACCAAGAGTACAATGTCTAGCATAAAAATATGCTTGACCATGACTTAAGTTTGGATTTAATTCCATTAAATGATTTTCAAGTCTAGAAGCTTCTTCTTCACTTAAGCCTGTTGGCAAATTAGAAATAGCAATTGATTGACTATAATCAACTGCACCTCTGAAAGGAACATTTTGTTGAACAAAATTAGGTTTGTTTTCGATTGCACCATTAATATTATTAAAGGACTTTTCATCACTGTTACTAACACTTGGAGTACTATTTAAAATATTTGTCTCTTCAGGTTGATTAATTTCTTTATTAATAACTGTTTTTTGTGCTTCAACAACACTATTTAAAACATTATCTAAATAAACTTCTGATTTTCTTAAAACATAGTCAATAATATAGGTCAAATCAAATGTTTTTTGCGATTCTAATATAAAACTTTCTAATTCATCTTTATTAGAAACTAAGTCTTCAAAATTTAAAAAAGCAGCAACACTACCAATATCATTAGAAGCTAAGACTTTTTTAAGAGTTAAAATGGCCATTTCTTCTGTATAAGATTCAAATGGTTTAACATAATATGTAAAATAGAAAGCACTAATTGCTTTTATAAACATTGAAACGTGAGAATTTTGGAGAAAGTTAAATAATTGATCCATATTGGCTTCAATCGTGTTAACTGGAACTCCAAGATATAATCTACCAATAACGACTTTGCTCAAGCTATTATCGACTTCTTGTGTTCTATAGTATTCAGTTAATTCGTTTGTACCCATTAATAATGAATAAAATCTAGATAAACTATCATCATCAATTTTGGTACTAGGATTATTTTCTATCTCTTTTAAACATTGAAAATATCTATTTAAAATCATTAAATCAGGTGAAAGAGTAGATACATTTCCATTTACAATATTTTCTATGACAGCATCCTCAAGATGCAAACCATAACGATTACCAATACATTTTAAAATTTTAACATAAGAACTAACTTTAAAAACATCGCGTTCAGCATAATTGCCCATTTTTACATAATCAGCCATTAATCGCATTAATTTACGTTCAACACTATTAACATGCTCGACCATTGTTGGAGTTAAGCAAACTGAATAAGAAGTATTATTTATATGTTTAAGAGAAAGAATAATTGAAAAATTACTTCGATATTCAAGTACAGAATTCCAAATACTATCAATCAAAGGTGTTTTCATAGTATCCACAACATCTTTTCTCGTACAATATTTTTCATTGCTAAACTTAATAGCAAGTTCTGTATTATTCATAAATCAATTCCTCTCAATCATTTATAATTATTATAATTTCTAAACAGTCTTTTTTCAATTGAATTTAACTAAATTTTTACTAAAAATCTACTAGGAAATTCTACTCATCATCATCGATAGAAAGTACAGACATAAATGCATCCTGTGGTATATCGACCGAACCTACTGATTTCATGCGCTTTTTTCCTTCTTTTTGCTTTTCAAGAAGTTTATGCTTTCTCGAGATATCACCGCCATAACATTTTGCCAAAACATCTTTTCTAACAGCTTTAATATTTGCTCTAGCAATAATTTTCCCACTAATTGCAGCTTGAATTGGAACTTCAAATTGCTGTCTTGGAATAACATCTTTAAGTTTGCTTACTAACTTTAAAGCTCGATTATATGCCTTATCTTTAAACACAATTGAAGATAAAGCATCTATTGGATCACCATTAAGCAAAATATCCATTTTAGTAAGATTGCTAATACGATAATCCTTAAATTCATAATCAAGAGATGCATAACCCTTTGTATAACTTTTCATTTTATCAAAAAAGTTAAATATTATTTCACTTAAAGGCATATCATAAATCAAAATACTTCTAGTTTCATCGAAGTATTTTAAATCTTTATAAACACCACGTCGATCTTGACATAATTGCATTAAAACACCAATAAATTCTTTTGGCGTCATGATTTGTGCTTCAACAAATGGTTCTTCAATACTTTCAACTTTAGTTAAATCTGGAAGCATAGAAGGATTTAATAAGTCGATTTGAGTTCCATCGGTTAAATTAACTTTGTAAATAACAGAAGGAGCAGTCAAAATCAAATCTAAATCATACTCTCTTTCAAGTCTTTCTTGGATAACATCCATATGTAATAAACCTAAAAAACCACATCGAAAACCAAAACCCAAAGCTTGGGAAGTTTCTGGTTCATATGTTAATGAAGCATCATTTAAACTCAATTTTTCTAAAGCCACTTTTAAATCTTCATATTTTCTTGAATCAGTCGGATAAATTCCACAGAAAACCATTGGTTGAACTTTTCGATATCCAGGTAGTTTATCTTTTGCTGGATTGTCAGTTAAAGTAATTGTGTCTCCAACCATTATTTCCTTAATATCTTTAATTTGTGCGCAAAGATAGCCAACTTCTCCACAATATAGTACATCGCTTTTTACTTCATCAGGTGTACGAATTCCTAATTCTGTTACTACATAATCAGTATTATTCATCATTAAATGTATCTTATCGCCAACTTTTACGCTTCCATCTTTAATACGAATTAAAACTACAACACCACGATATGAGTCATAAAAACTATCGAAAATTAAAGCTTTTAAAGGATTATCATTTAATCCAGATGGCGCTGGAATGTCTTTAACGATTTTTTCTAATACATCGTGCACTCCTTGACCAGTTTTAGCACTAATTAATACACTATCTTCACCATCTAAGCCTAATCGATCAGTGATTTCTTTTTTACACATGTCAACCATTGCAGATTTTAAATCAATTTTATTTATAATAGGTAAAATCCATAAATCATTATCGACTGCTAAATACATATTTGCCAAAGTTTGAGCTTGAACACCTTGAGTAGCGTCCACTAACAAAAGTGCCCCTTCACAAGCGGCTAGGCTTCTAGAAACTTCATAAGTAAAATCAACGTGCCCCGGAGTATCTATCAAATTGAAAATATATGTGTTACCATCGTCACTTTTATATTCGATTGTAACAGCATTCAATTTAATAGTTATTCCACGTTCACGTTCCAAATCCATAGAATCTAGAACTTGATTAACCATTTCTCTTTTAGTGATAGTATTTGTCATTTCAAGGATTCTATCAGCTAAAGTAGATTTGCCATGATCTATATGCGCAATAATTGAAAAATTTCTAATTT
>Ga0183101_1000968_pt1 | contig 10536 bp, 10 predicted proteins | sample Biomet3_FD_127790 | JGI IMG/M metagenome (GOLD analysis project Ga0183101, IMG submission 127790) | Microbial communities from bioreactor (seeded with sewage sludge) at LBNL, California, USA - Biofuel metagenome 3 | ecosystem: Engineered > Bioreactor > Anaerobic > Unclassified ... | reverse complement strand
AAACAGAAAAAAAGACAGCAATAATGGTGACACATGATATAGCAGAAGCGATTTCTTTGTCTGAAAAAGTAATAGTATTATCTAAGAGACCATCTAGTGTGAAGGCAGAAATTCCTATACATTTTAGCGATGAAGAATTAACTCCTTTCCAAAAGAGAAGAGCTCCAGAGTTTAGTGACTATTTTAACATGTTATGGAAGGAGTTGAATGATGGAAATGGCTAAGAAAAGTGTAAATGCTAGTGAAGTAAATAAGATGTCTAAGGAACATGAAATATATTTGAATAAGGTAAAGAAAATAAAAAGAAAAATTTTAATTACTAGAATTCTTATATTGGTTATTTTCATAGCCTTATGGCAAATAGCTGCAAATCTTAAGTGGATAGATCCGTTTCTTACTTCTAGCCCAACTAGAGTAATTGAATCATTTGTATCTTTATATGAAGGTGGAGGTTTAATTAAGCATATCGCAGTCACATGCTATGAAACAATCTTAGGATTTTCTTTAGGAACAATACTAGGTTCACTAATTGCAGTAATCTTATGGTGGAGTCCTTTTGTATCAAAAATACTAGATCCATATTTAGTAGTTTTAAATGCACTTCCTAAAGTTGCCTTGGCTCCAATAATAATATTTTGGATTGGAAATGGTATTCCAGCAATAATAGTGATTGCTCTTTTAATATCAGTAATAACAACAATTATAAGTGTGTTAACTGGATTTAATGAAATAGATAAAGAGAAAATTATGCTTATGAATACTTTTAGAGCGACAAAAATACAGATATTAAGATATTTAATATTTCCATACTCTGTTCCTATCCTCATATCAGCTCTAAAGATAAATGTTGGTTTATCTTGGGTTGGAGTAATAATGGGAGAATTTTTAGTAGCGAAGAATGGTCTTGGATTTTTGATAGTATATGGAGGACAAGTGGCTCAGTTAGATATGGTAATGATGAGCATTGTAATACTATCAGCAATTGCATTTATCATGTATGAGGTGGTTGCAATAGTAGAAAATAAACTAGTAAAGGATAGAAGTTAAAAGTATACTATTAAACTCTACAAATACTCTCTTAAAACGACTTATTTATATAATAAATAAGTCGTTTTAATTTTTATAATGAATAAAATTAAACATATTTTTAGAAACTTATATTTAAAGTGCAATTAATATATAATACTGAAAATATAAGGATATTTAACAAAAAGGTAACCTTTACTTAAAGTGTAAAGGAATTTTACTTATCCATGTAATGATGGTAAATTAAATTGTAAAGGTCATATTAAGAATAGAGAGAAGTTGGTTTTTTAACAAATATGCTTAAATAATTGGAGTGTGATAAAATTGAAGTTATTTAGAGAAGCACTAATTATATTTGGAATTTATCTATTAGGAGAATTTATATCATCAATGCTTCATCTACCGATACCAGGAAATATATTAGGAATGATAATATTATTTATATTATTATACACAAAGGTAATTAAGGTGGAGAGCATTTCAAATATAACAAATTTTTTACTAGACCATCTGGCGTTTTTCTTTATTCCAGCAGGAGTTGGTTTAATGACGTCGCTTGGAATAATAAAAGCGACATGGTGGCAATTATTATTAGTATGTATATTGACGACTATAATAATAATTGGGGTGACTGGTATTGTCGTTCAGGCTATTTCAAGAAAGCCAAGGAAAAATAGTTAGTTTACGTACAGATAAAGTGATAAGAAAAGAGGAGAATATATGCAAATATTAACGAACAATGTTTTATTTGGACTAGTACTTTCACTTGCGGCTTTTGAAGTTGGTATATTCATTAACAGAAATACAAGAATACCAATTTTAAATCCACTATTAATTGCAATAGGAATTATAATATGTTTTTTGTTTGCATTTCATATTGATTTTGATACATATAATAAAGGTGGTCAATTTATAAATATGTTTCTTGGACCATCAACTGTTGTACTTGCAGTACCTTTATATAAACAGCTGGATCTTTTGAAAAAGAATGCTAAGGCTATTTTAACAGGTATATTTGTTGGTAGCGCTATAGGGATAATTTCTATAATAGGAATATCTTATTTAGTTGGACTTAATTCAAGTGTAATAAAATCATTAGTTCCAAAATCAGTAACAACTCCTATAGGAATATCAATAAGCAGTCAATTAGGAGGAGTTGTTCCAATAACAGTCCTTGCAATTATAATCACAGGTATAGTTGGGGCTGTATTTGGACCGACTATATGTAAAATTTTTAAGATAAAAGATAAGGTTGCAGTTGGTGTATCTATAGGAACGGCATCTCATGCAGTTGGTACTAGTAAGGCTTTAGAGCTTGGGGAAGTAGAAGGGGCAATGAGTAGTCTATCAATTGGCATTGCAGGAATAATGACAGTGATGATTGCTCCGTTAGTATATAATTTAGCATTGTACATATATCACATAATAAAGTAAAAGCTTAAAAAGACTATTAAAAGTTAGCAGTAAAAATAACGGGTTATTCTAAAGAAATTATTTAGAAATAATCCGTTATTTTCTTATAAGTGGCAATATATGAAGTGGAATAGGTAGATTATAAGGTAAATATAAGTATTAGAATTTACAAAAAATATATTTATACATGTATATTATAAATAATGGGACTATAAAAGAGGTTTAGTAATATTTACTTGTTGATTATAGGAAGAAAAGCAAATTATAATTATTTAAGATAGAGTAATTATGAATAATTTAAAAAATGATAGTTTATGATATTAAAAAATTAATGCTGGTGTAGGAGAAGATTAAATATGGCTCACGATGATGAAGTTCTTATAACTTATGGACTAGGGTATGCTTTTGAAAGAAGTAAATTGCTTATTATATCTGAAGTTGAGGAAAAAGTTGTATCTAAAAAAGAAGTAAATATTATGGAAGAAATAAATATAGTTAACAAATTTAAAGAAAAGTTAGATAGTAAATGTGCTTTGAAATTTCCTAAAAGCTACTTAACTAATGTGGAAGAAGCTTTAGAAGAAAAAGTATCAAAGACTATACCTATAATTACATCGATAAAAGCCAAAGATGTGGACAAGCAGAATCATCTTATGGATGAGTATGTAAAAAAGGATCTAAGCCAGATGAGGCTGAGAAAAGAAGGGTATATTCAAAAAGATTCAACTTTGATTAAAGAATATTTAGATAGTTGTAGTGAAAATACATACGCTAAGAATATTAAAGAAAAATCCTTGAAGTATAACAAAATGATTCTTAAGATAATTTTAACAAGTAGTTTTGGAGATGAATTTGGAGATTTTTTGAGTAAGCGAGGACAAGCTACTATTTTAGAAGAAATAGATAAAAATGTAGGGGAGCAGTTAGAGAATTTACTTAAGAAGGACTATTTAATAAAAAAGAAGTACAGTGAATTAGATTTCTTGAATATGTTATTGTTTCTTGAGGAATGGCAAAGGAAATATTTTAAATGGGATGGAAAGTATACGGATTTAATGTTTTCAATCAACAAGGATGGAAGAAAATACAAGGGGAGAAAAGACGAAATAAAAGATTCTGTTATTTCTTTCATTAAAGAGAAGAGGTATTTGTATCTTCCATTTGGGAAATATAATGATGATAATATTTTTATAAACTTAAGTGATGAAAGATATTGTAATATGAATGAAAATGATGAGAAGAGATCACAATATGTTATTTTAGAAAAAAAAGAAACCAATTTATATGAAATAGTATCCAATGAGTATAAAAAAATAGATTTAGAAGAAAATTCAGAACTAGGATATTTGCTTTGTTATGATAATGATACAGTTTATATTTCTTTTGTGGTATATGACAAGAAGCATGAAAAAGTAATTTGTAAATATAATAATAAATTTACTGCTTTTAAATCTAAAATGATTGAAGAATTAGAAAAACATTTTATATTATAAGTAAGTTCATAAAATTACATTAATTATTTACTTGGCGGACATAGGGATGAGCTGGGTTATTTTAATTTGTAAATTTCGGTTCTTAGCTACATATAATAAGGCTGCTTTAAATTAATTGGGTATATATATATCTTAATTACTTTAAAACAGCCTTATTAATTAATAGAATGTGTATAGTGTTATTTTTGAGGAGTATATTCTTGATAGGGCATTTGAATTGTAACTCCTGTTTCATCAAATTTATAATTTGTATTTTCAAGAGGATTTTTATTACCAACTAAGTTCATTCCTATGGAATAAAGGGCTTCAGCTGTTTGATTAGGATCCTGAAAAACAGTGCCTGTCATAACACCTTTATTAATTAGGTCTTTAGCTGCTGGTATTCCATCAATTCCGAAAACAGGTATATATTTTGATTTATCTTCTTTATTGTATCCGTATTTCTGTAATGCTTCAATTGCACCTATAGCCATGGCATCATTATTTGAAATTATTGCCTCGATTTTATCTCCATATCTCAAAAATAGTAATTCAGTAGAATCTTTGGCGCATATTTCATCCCAATAACAGAATTTAGATAAAATTTCTTGTGTTTTAATTCCAGCATCATTAATAGTTGATATAGAGTATGTGCTTCTTGCATTTGTTACAGTACTATTATTTGGACCTTTTAACATAAAATATTGTAATACGTTATCACCATTTCTATCAATAGTTTTTTTATCAGAATTCCATTCTTTAACAATTAGATTTCCTTGCAAAATCCCAGATTGATCAGCATTTGTTGATACAACAAGAGCTCTATTATAAGATTTGATGGGTTCAGTATCAAAAGGTACTGTATTAAATAGAATCACAGGAATATTTCTTTGTTTTGCTTTTCTAATAACTGATTCTACAGTATTTCTATCTAAGCTTACTAAATTTATTAATAAAAGATCGTAATCACTTTGGAGCGCTGAATCTAATAAAACATTTTGTATACCTTGATTTCTTCTGCCATCCAAAAAAGTAAAGCTAACAGAATCTTTGCTTTTATTTTGAATTTCCTCAAGGCTATTTCTTACTAAAGATATATAAGGATCATCTAAAGCAAATAACAGTGTGGCTACCTTTACTGGCTTCTCTGGAAGAACTTGTGCATTTGCATATAAAGCAGTTTTAAGATTATAAGTAGGTATAATAGCTAATATAATTATGAACGATAGTATCTTTTTTAATATTTTCATTTCAATCCTCCATATGACAATTTCAAATTGTAAGATTTACTATTAGATTGTCTTTTAATATTAAATTTATTCTACATTGAAAATATATTATATAAACAAGAAAGCAGTTACATAGCGAAAGACATTGTAACTGCTTTAAATTTAAATATATATATTGCAAAATAATTATTCATCATAATTATAAAAATATCGCAAAAATTTTAGCTGAAATTATGAATTGTGAATTGCAACATATAAATATAAAAATAAATTGAGGATTATTATTTTTTATGTACTTTTTTTTTCTTTTTTACTGAATATCCAAATGTGCCCAATGGTTTAGCGTTTAGGCCATAATATTCACCATGGCTATAACAAATCAAGTTGGCTTTGTTAAAGCATATCTTACCATTTGAATCAATTAAGTCTTCGTCGACCTTTACGTTTGTTACTTCAAACAGGAATAGATCATGTGTACCTAGAGGCGTAATTGATTTTAACTTACATTCTAAAGCTATCGGCGATTTTTGCAATGAAGGTGTGGATATACTTTCACCTTTATTAAGTTGCAAACCAAAATGTTTAATTTTATCTTCTTTCTTTCCAGAGCGAACTCCACAATAATCAACGATCTTAACCATTTCTCTAGTCGGCAAATTAATAACGCATTCACCACTTTCTTTTATGTAATCATAAGATAATCTCTCAGGTCGTATTCCCATAGCTATTATAGGTTCTTTAGTGCAAACAGTACTTACCCAGCCAACCGTAAAAACATTAACTTTATCATCTTTGTTTTTTGATGTGACAAGTACTACAGGCGTGGGATTAAGCATAACACTGCCTTTAAAATTCAATTTATTCATGTTAATTACTCCTTAAATAAAAGCATCTTCAAATACTTAGGAAGAATACAACCTATTTTTGAAGATGCTTAAGATATATTATAGAAATTAAGTAAAGTTATTTAATTATCTTCTTCTTCTGTTAGAACGGCTATAGTAATTTTTATTCTTGCGTCTTGAATTAGATGCAGCATTTTTAATAAGAGCAATAAGAGTTACGATAATAGCCAAACCTACTAAAGTAGAAATGTAGATAATTAAATTATCTTTAATTATTGAACCTAGTGAAATATCAACTGAACCTGTAACTTCTTCAGAATGATTTCTTGTACTATAAGTAAGTTTAGTATTTTTATTGAATAGTAAACTCCATGCAGTAGAATCTGTTCCTTTATAAGTAATCTGAGATTCAGAATCGTTTATAGCATTTTTATAATAGTTCACATCTTGAGTCAATTTAATTGGAACAGAGATAGTTTTTGTAGGCCCAAATAATATAAATGGTTTATATTTTACATCAGCGGTTCCAACACTTTCACCATTTGATTTATAAACTTCTTTTTTAGCACCATAGCTATAATCCATAATAGCATCCATATCATTAAATTTTGTCATATCTGCATTATCAATTTGTCTACTTTTAAGAACAATACCAATTAACTGACGCCCATCTCTATCATAAACAGTCGCTAAACAACCGCCAGCTTCATTAGTTGTACCAGTTTTACCAGCAAGGTTACCATTTTTACCAAGTGTTAAGTTTCTATTTTCTAAAATTATTCTAGAATTTTTTAAATTTATAGGAGCTTTTTCAAGTTCCATTGTTTCTCTTTCCCAAGGATTTGCAAAAGCTGCCTTCATGATCATTGAAAGGTCATATGCTGTAGTGTAATGATTTGGATCATGAAGTCCATTAGGAGTAACAAAGTTACTATTATTAGCTCCAAGTTCTTTTGCTTTTTTATTCATTAATTCAGCAAATGATTTAACATCTCCGGAAATATTGTCTGCTATTACATATGCAGTATCATTACCAGAAAAAAGTAGTAAGCCCTTCATTATATCATCGGCAGTTACTTTGTCACCAGGCTGCATAGTATTATGCATATAATTTAAATTTAAAGAGTATTCAGGTTGTTCCTTTGCAGATTTAGTATATTCAAGCTGATCTGCTTTGTCTTTGCTTTCAGCTAATAATAAGCCAGTTAAAAGTTTTGTTGTACTAGCAGGATATCTCTTGCTGTCAGCATCCTTGCAATAAATTATCTCTCCTGTTTCTAAATCCATAGTTAAAGCAGCTTCAGCTTTAATGTTTGGTAAGTTCTCTGATGAAGTTTCAGTATTAGGTTTTGCAGAATTGCTTGCTGCATAACTTGCCATACTTAATGGACTAAATAAAGAAAGAGAAAGGGTTAATGCAAATGCTTTTAAAATTAAATTTTTTTTCAAGTCAAATCTCTCCACTTCTTTTAAACATATATAAAATAATAATCTTTTTTAACATGCCTTAAGTATAATAAAACATTTTAAGTATAACATTTATGTAATGCTATAACAATAAATGTTATGTAAAAAGTTACAAACAATATATGAGAATTTACAATTTTGTAATATTTACTTTAGTCTTTGTATTATAGAATTTTTTGCTTTTAATTCGAAATTATCATTCAAGTTTTCTAATTTTACATCTTCTCCGTATTTGTTCTTCAAAGCTAATGTTAGAAGCCTATCTGCAAATTCTGGATTTTTTGAAAGAAAAGAGCCATGAAAATACGAACCAAATGTATTTTTATAGATACATCCTTCATATCCATCTTCACCATTATTGCCATATCCGTGAATGCATTTTCCAAGGGGAGTATGGTCATTTATATATGTTCTACCAGAATGATTTTCAAATCCAACATAAGTTTCATTAAATTCTTCGTTAAATATTTCTGTATTTCCAATAAATCTAGTATCCCCGCCTTCGGTATATAGATTTAAAATACCAAGTCCATCTATTTTTTCTCCATTTGGAGCAGTGTAGTATTTACCTAATAATTGATATCCGCCGCATATAGCTAGCATAACTTTGCCATCTTCAATATAACTTGTTAAAGCATCTTTCTTTATCTCATTTAAATCATTAGAGACTATAGACTGTTCATAGTCTTGGCCACCACCGAAGAAGATGATGTCCACATTGTCTTTATCTATGTTTTCACCTATTGAAGTATTTATTATATCTACATCAATTCCTCTAAGGGCTGCTCTATGTTTTAAAATGAGTACATTACCTACGTCACCATATACATTTAGTAAATCCGGATATAAATGACAAATAGTTAATTCCATAATAGTATTCTCCTTATCTTACCAAATTTTTTTTATATAACCTTTTGAATGAAGATATTTTCTATAATTAATCATTGCAGTATAAGTTGCTAATATATATATTTTTTTAGATGCAGATTCCTTAATTTTATCTGTAAGCTCTTCATAATCTTCTTTTAAAATAAATTTATCTACATTTAATCCAGCAACCTTTAATCTTACTGCCATATCATACATTCTAATTCCTGATACAAAAATATCTTCTATTTTTAAACTAGATATTTTTTCGAAGTCTACATCCCAAATCCAAGAGACATCACGTCCGTCAGCGTAATTATCATTTAACATGAAAACTGCTGAAAATTCACTCGTATTAAGAGCAAGGGTGTCTAAAGCTTGGTTATATCCAGCTGGATTTTTTACTAATATAATTTGTACATCTTTATTATCAATAGATATTTGCTCTTGTCTGCCAAAGCTTGAACTTTGATTTTGAAGAGAAGCTTTAATTACTGAGTCTTCTATTCCAAGTTCTTTTGAAATGGCAAATGCACATAAGGCGTTGTAAATATTATAAGCACCTGATTGGCTTATGAAAACTTCAGTGTCATTAATTAATACAGAAGAGTTTTCAGGTGTTAAATCAAAAATTTTATTTACAGCATAAGCAAGTTCAGAACGCTTGTAACCACATTCAGGACAGTAAAAATCGCCTAAGTGATTATAAGTAACTAGATTATATGAATAAGGTGCCTTACAGAACTTACAGAACTTTGCATCAGCATTTATTTCCAATGTAGTATCTTCTTTAATAGGTGTATTAAAACCATAATATACTACTGGATTTTTTATATCTAACTTTCCGAGTAAAGATTCATCACCATTCAAAACTAGTTTTGACTCAGGAACTTTAGTCACACCTTCTAAAATTTTAACTAGAGTTGTATAAACCTCTCCATATCTATCTAGCTGATCCCTAAATAAATTAGTTACAGTTATTATTTCAGGGGTTATATGTTCTGTAATGAATTTTACATTAGCCTCATCAACTTCTATTACCGCATAAGGATTTTCTTTTTTCTTAAAAAAAGAATAGTTGGAAACAAAACAAGCTACGATACCTGGGTATAAATTGGCTCCAGTGCTATTTGTTATAACGTGTAATTTATTTTCCTTTAGGATATTATAAATCATGCTTGTAGTTGTTGTTTTTCCGTTAGTTCCAGTAACTAGAATCACCTTGTATCCATTACTAACATGTTTTAAGATTGATTTATCAATTTTTAAAGCTATCTTACCAGGAAAATTACTTCCACCTTTTACAATGTGTTTTGCAGAAAACGCAGTAATTTTTGATAGTAATATGCTTAAAATAGATTTAATATTAATTTCACTCACCGCCCAATTCTAGTTATATATAAGAATGATTAACACAATAAAGTAATATTAATCATTTTTATACAATTAAACAATAAAATAATCAAAATAAGTATAGCATAAAATTTAAGAAGTACGAAAACTTTTTTAGCAATTGAATAGATATAGGTTGTTTTTCGTAAATTTAAAGAAAAAGTGCAAGAATTCAAGGTTCAGTTAACCTAACATAATTGTTTTATTGATGAATATACCATATAATTAGAAGTAATAAAGAATTTTACGAGGTGCTATTATTATGATTAGGGTAACAGTTAATATAAATGGTATGAATTATAACTTAAAAGGGGAAAAAGACGAAAAATATTTGCTTGGGGTAGCAAATTTTGTTGATACAAGAATTAAAGAAATTTTGTCTAAGAAGGCTAGTTTTAGTACAACAGATGCTTCTGTTTTGGCGGCGGTAAATATAGCTGATGAACTTTACGAGTGTGATTTAGAATTAGATAAAGCAGTTAAAATAAAAGAAGCTATTAGTAGTGAAAATTCTTCTTTAAAGAAGAAAGTAGACGAGCTTAGTTTGCAATTAGAAAATATAAATAAGGAAAAATCAGAACTTCAAAGTAATTTTCAGAAGAAAGAAGAAGAGCTACATGGGAAATATAATAATGTAGAAGTAAAATTTAGTTCATTAAGTGATGAAATTAATAAACTGAAAATTGAAAATGAAAAGCTGAAAAAAGAAAATAAATTAATAACTGATGAGAATAAGAGAAATAAGAATAGTAATGAAGCCTTAACAAAAGATATTTCCGACTATAAAGAGAAGAGCAAGATTCTTTATAAGAAGATAGATGAGGC
>Ga0183101_1002923_pt1 | contig 10546 bp, 10 predicted proteins | sample Biomet3_FD_127790 | JGI IMG/M metagenome (GOLD analysis project Ga0183101, IMG submission 127790) | Microbial communities from bioreactor (seeded with sewage sludge) at LBNL, California, USA - Biofuel metagenome 3 | ecosystem: Engineered > Bioreactor > Anaerobic > Unclassified ... | reverse complement strand
CCGCCGACTTCCTTCAGATTCCACCTCACGATGGACACCCTTGTCTTAGGCTAATGGTTGGCACTATCAGCCCCCATTGCGGACTTTCACCGATTAGTACGTGCCCATGCTGGGCACACATAAAAAAGACACATACATTCATGTACGTGTCTTAAAAAAATTTTTACCTATTTTACTTTTTTATTTTTATTAATTGGTATTATACAATTATAGTCATTACCCAAATCTTTTATAATACAATTATCTTTTAAAATAATAGCTTCCGATTTTTTTAATCTTTCTTGCCATGGTTCTGAAATAAAGGGATTAGATAAAAACTCTCTAGTAATTCTTTTTTTACTTGAATTAATTTTTTCCATTTCCATCCCTCCTTTATTAATTAATTTATCTCTTTAATAATCTCTTTTAGATTTTTAGTTACTTCTTTCACATCTAAATTATCAAAGCAACATTTATTTATTCTTCTTCTATTTTTGCCTTCTAAATTTCCATTCATACATATTATATTAAACTTATTATTTAAATTTTCGATTTTTATTACAAATTCTTTACTTTTCTCTATTTTCTCATTCATTTCTATTTTAGTATATATGAATTCGTCATAAGGTGAATATTTCCAATCAAGATGTTCATCTATATCGCTCAGATCATTCATTATAGATATAACATTATTATATCTTTTATTTAAATTTACTTCTAGACATTTTTCAACAATCTTTTGCAACTTATTAGGTATGTGTGGTAAATAATATTTTCTTATTGGAAATTTACCATTTATAACATTATCTCTTAGTTCATGGATATCATTTATCTTTAATTGCACACATTGTTTTTTAAGAACATCATTTCCATTACACATTCTATATAATAGTGTTCCTACTTGATATATATCGGATTCTATAGATCTCTTGTTAATCTCAAATGATTGTGGATCTCTAATATAAGCATAATTCATATTTTGTTCCGCTGTCCCGTGTTCATTTAGAATTCTAGATAATCCAAAATCAGTAAGAATTGCTCTATTTGTGTTATCTAGTAGTATATTTGTAGGTTTAATATCCAAATGAACCATTTCTTTTGAATGAATATATGCTAGTCCACTCAAAAAATCTAATGAATATTTTATTATTTCTCGTACTGTTAAATATCTACTATCCATTAAAGAAGATAATGAACCATTTTCATATAATGGCATCGCTAAATATATAGACTTTTCATCTTGTGATGCATACTGTATTTCAGCAATATTGGTATGTTTTCCTTTATATAATAATCTAGCCTCTAAAAAATAATCTTCTATTTTTATTCCTTGTTTATTTAAGCTTTCTTTACTAATTTTTTTCATAAATAATTTTGTATCTAATTGTAAATCTTTTGCGATAAAATTTGTTGAATTCTTACCTTGATCGTTACTTGTATTATTTATTGGCTCAAATCTAATACTTGTATCCACACCTGTCATATCTAGTATTATTCTCCCTTCTTTTTCAACATTGAAATAGCTACTACTAATGATTCTTTATTTTCATCCTTTAATTTTTTAGAATTATCTGTTGTGTGATTATTACCCAAGTTCAATTCATCAGCTATTTCGATTATTTTATTAGAAGTTGAATTTAAAATTGATTTCACTCTAGAATTACAAGCTAAATCATATTCTTTTATACAACTGCTCGCAAAAATTTCTTGAATGACTCCTTCAATATTTATTCTGGTCAAAGAATCTTTATTCATTCTTCCTAGTGCAGAACCTTCAATTTCTCTTATTGATGCATATTTTATTTTATATTGTTCTATAATCGTTGATAGTGTATTTCTTATATAACTCAATTTTTGTGGTACATCTAAAGCTTTTGGAACTTTAATATTTGATATGCTTATAACTTTATATGTTACATTATCTTTTTCTATTACAGAATAATAAACATTTTGTACACTTGCTCTAATTCCTATGTATCGCATTATATCATCACCTTAATTTTTGTTAACTAAATTATACCATTCTTAAATAATTTATCAAAGATAAATCATTAATATAGAATTCTAAAAAATTCTTTGCAAATTCACTTACAACTTTTCATATAATTTTCCTCGAATAATTTCCAACTGTTCTTTGAGCTTTCTATTTTCATCTTGCAATTGTTTAATCTTTCTATCTTTAGCTGTTATAATAATATCTTTGGATTTATCAGTTTTATCATACTTAAGTCTTTGCTTTATAACTTTTTCAATTTGTTTATTTCTAAGTTCTTCAATTCTTTTCTTAATTTCAGAATTATTATAAAGAAATGTCTTAGATACACCACTTAAACTAGATACACTGTTAAAGTTAATTTTCTGTTCGCCAAGCGACAACTCTCGGATGGCTTTATCTACTTTTTCTAATGCTATTTTAGATTTGTTTTTAGCATATTCCTTTAATCCCTTAGTACTTCCGGCCATCTTAAGCATCCTCCCTTGACTTTCCATTCTTATGAATTATTTTTTGTTCCCTAACTCTTGCTAATGTATCTTCAAGCAAATTCAAGTATGTTTTATTCTTTTCTGCCCAAAGTTCTCTTCCACATCTTTCACTAATAGAAATTTGCTTTTTAACACTTTCGATTTCTTCCTCATATTCAGGAATATTATCAACTGTAGTGCAAAAGCTTGCACAAGTTAAGCAATGATTCATTTGTTGCTTACATGGTAATTTAGAAGGCTTAAAACATACTCCAAAAGGTACTCTAACAGCATCTAAATTCTTTTTTACATATTCATATCGAATTAGATTTTTACCAGCATCAGAATTTAAATCTATTTTTTCAAGTTCGTTGGTTTTAGTATCAACTTTAAATAATTCTAAATCCTCAGTATTTTTCCATTTTTCATATAACATGTTTTCAGTCACAGCTGCATAATGAATTGTCATTTGAAGACTTTGGTGTCCTAAGATTTGTTGTATAATGTTAATACCAATACCTTGTTCAACATATTCTTTAGCTCTTGTATGACGTAGCGAATGTAATCTAAAATTATATAATTCCCCATTAATATCTCTAATATCTTTTTGCTCTATTAGTCTTTTAATCGAGTTCGTAAAATTTCTTTTTGGCATTGGTGTTCCTATTAATTTTCCTTCATAAGTATTAAATAAATATTTCTTAGGATTATTTTCATCTCTACTCAAATCTTTTGCTTTATCAATAGACTTTTGAACCATTTCGGCAACTTTATCCCTAATCGGGATTTTAAGTTGTGCTATACCTGTTTTAGTTATCTCACCACAAAGATAGTAGTTATAATTCTTTTCCTTACCATTCCATATTTGTTCTAAGCAATTATGATATCTTAGATTTAAAATATCAGTACCACGCCATCCCGTTTCACGAAGTAAAATATATATAGGAATATATTGTGGTATATCTAATTCCACAATATTACTATCTAATTGTTTTACGATAGGTTCTGGAATAAATTTAACTCTTTTTATGACATCTTTACCTCTTTCTCTTTTAGGAATATCATCTTGAAATATTAGAAATGCTATCTCTTTTTTTGGTGCTTTATCATATTGTGCCATTTGAATATATTCTAAGAAAGTTCTAATATAAGATACATATTTGCTTGTCTCAGTAATATTTTTACCTTTTCGTTCATTTTCTAAAAAGTATAAATAATTTTCTATATCATACCTACATAATTTTTCAATAAAACCATCATTGTAATCATTTGAATAAAAATATTTAAAGAAATATTTTATGATTATTAAAATATTAAAACAGTGACTCCAACTTTTTTTAGTTACTATAGTTTTAAAATATCTTTTTACTGTTTCTCTGTAATAAATAGGAATTTCAATAAAATTTAATCCATTAGTTTTTCTTGTTAATGTAGCACTAACTTTAACACCCTGAATATTTTGGGCATGCCATATATCTTTTTCAGTTTCTTCTCTCTTATCATAGAAATTAGTTAATATTAATTGAATAGATCTTATGCACTTTGAATAACAATCAGCAGTGCTTACACATAAATTTTCTATATTCATTAAAAATAATTTGAATTTATTTGATTGTATATTCATTATAGAATTTATATGATTTCTCATACTATATTCTTGTATTTTTTTTAAAATTCCTTGAAAGGTCAATATTATGTAGGTGGGTTTATAATATTTGCTTTTTAAGCTATAGAGAATACTATATTTTAATTCAAGTATAAGTATATTATTTTGAACAACGCTAAAGTTTAAATATTTTTTCCCGTATGCTAAATCTAAATTATATTCAAATTTAGCATAAAGGTTCCAAATATCATTTTCTAACCAATATTTATTATCTTGTCTTAAATATTCGATGAGTTCTTCATAATTATTTTGGTGGTTAATTCCAATATCGTTTATATTCATACTATTCATCTCCTCCGTTATAAATATTTAAATTTAAATTAGGTTGAGTTTTATTAAACTCTTCCATTATTTCTTTATCCGAAGGATGTATATAGGTTTGCATAGTAGTATAAATATTTTTATGACCAGCTCTTACTCTTAACAATTCAGGTTCCCAACCTGCCATTCTAAGAATAGTTAATGAACTATGTCTAAACATATGTGGTGTTACGTATATATCAGTTTTCTTTTTTAATGTTCTAAATAAATTATCAACGTCAATATAGTTCATTGGTTTATATTGATTATCACCACTTACCTTTATAAATACATGATTAGTTTCAACTTTCTCAGTATGATATTCAGCTACATATTCCATAAACATATCAGCTAAATTCTGTGATATATCTATTCTTCTTGGACTTGAAACTGTCTTTATCTCAGCATTGTTTTCAAGCTCACCTCGATCTTTAAGGTCAATTATCATATCACTTACATCAAAATCTTCAATCCAAAGCGACAAGGCTTCGCCGATGCGTATGCCAGTTTCATATAATAATGAAAGTAAAAACTTATCTCTAAAATTATTACAAGTATTTATAAGTATTGTTATTTCTTCTTTAGTTAAAGTTTTAGGTTTAGACTTTGGAACTTTAAGTCTTAATATATTACTTGTAACTTTCTTTTTCTCATAAGCTATTCCATATAAAAATCCTTTAAAATTTCTACTTGGAGTAGATACAAACTTTTTAAGTCTATCTGAAATATTATTACTATATTCTTCATGTCTTAAAATATAATCATAGAATGTTAAAACTGTATTTACTATAATATTTATAGTTCTTGGACTTCTTGCTGAATCTACTTTGTTGGTTGGTATTACATTTAAGCTTTTATAAGGATTTTGTAACCAATTAACAAACAAAGATAAATCATCAATAATTACATCTTTAAAATCCAAATTTCTTTGTTCTAAATACTCAAAATATAACTTCAAATGCTGGCAATACATTCTTAATGTATTTCTTGCATAGTTAGTATTGTCTTTAAACCTTATAAATTTCAATATTGGTTCTATTGGTAATCCGTTATTATCAGCCACATAATACCTTTCTTTATTATCATCTGTTCTTACTTTTACTACTTCCATATTTTAATTCACTTCCCTATATTTAGAATAACCCCCAAATATAATTTACTATAAATACCATAAAAGATACAACTATATAATCATTACTTATAGTTGTATCTTCATACAGAAATAGTACATAAAGTACTATAATTAATATTTAGTTTTATACACTATATTACTTAGACCATTATTTCTAACAGCCCAAGGCGGAAAACGCACAACCACCGTAACCCATCTTTACGGAATATAGGATTATTATAGCATTATTGTATTAGGATTAAAATAATTATTTACTAGAACAATGACTTTCAGTCTGAGGTATTTATCCCTTAAATAAACCTGCTTCAGTATGTAAGTAATTTAGCAAATCTACAAGTAACAAAAAAACACTTTCAATATCAATTAACTATGTATATCGATATTGAAAGTGTTATTATTTAATAAGTATATCATCATCCATCGGATTTTACGATTTCCAGATACCCTTCAGCCCTTTATTCATCCCATCCTTCAGGGAATTCAGCGTTGTGGTACACCTCTTGAACATCATCATCATCATCAAGTAAGTCTAGCATCTTTTGGAACTTCTTAGCATCAGCTTCATCTATTGCTGTGTATGTATCCGGAATCATCTTAACTGAAGCTTCTAGGAATTCAATGCCTTGTGCTTCTAATGCTTCTCTAACTGTACCGAACTCTTCAGGTGCAGTTGTTACTACAAATACTTCATCTTCTGATGAGAAATCTTCAGCACCAGCATCTAATGCAATCATCATTAATTCATCTTCATCTTTATCTTCTTTTTCAATGACAATTTCACCTTTTTCTTGGAACATAAATGATACACAACCTGATGTACCCATGTTTCCGCCGCCTTTTGTAAATGCACTTCTTACATTTCCAGCAGATCTATTTTTATTATCAGTAAGAGTTTCAACTATTACAGCTACTCCACTAGGTCCATAACCTTCATAAACTATATTTTCATAATTAACTGATGATAATTCCCCAGATGCCTTCTTAATTGCTTTTGAAATAGTATCATTAGGCATGTTTGCTGCCTTGGCTTTTGCAACTACATCTCTTAATTTTGCATTTATATCCTGGTTAGCTCCACCATTTTTAACAGCCATCACAATTTCTTTACCTATCTTAGTAAAAATCTTACCTCTTTTTGCATCTGTCTTGCCCTTTTTTGCTTGAATGTTATGCCACTTTGAGTGTCCTGACATATGTTTTCCTCCTTACTTTATTCGTAATAATTATCTCTATTTTTATAAATATATATTGCAATTAAGTCCCTACATCTTGATCTTATTTTAGCACTTAACTTACTAAAGTTTTAAATATAACTTCATGTTAACAATATATATAATATCTATTTGTAACGATTCTTATTACAAGTTATTCATTTAATTAATTATTTTTTCTTTAAAATACAAAATCCAACAGCTATTATACCACATTTTACATAAGTTCACAATTATCCTATCACCAAATAATTCTCTATAAGCTTTATTAAAATATAATATTATATTTCACACAAGTTTCTAGATCTTTAACACAATTTGGAGCCTAGTCCATTAGAATTCAAATACAAATTTATCATTTTATATTTTCAAATATAATCTATTTCCCTCTTTAAAATATATATCCTCTTCACTTTTTCTAACTATTACTTTTCCGTTAGTAACTTCTACGATCTCGTTTTCTATATCTTCAGCCATTAACTTTTCAGCTAATATATTAACAACTACTTTATCGCTGTATTCAGTATCTTCTATATGCCAAGAATTTTGACCGCATGTATATTGAACTTTTCCAAAAAGATCATATTCCATTTCAAAACTTAATTTCAAACCTTCAACCTTTTCTACAACTCCAGCTGATTTTATTGCAATACTAGCACCTTTTGTATAGGCTCTAGTTAGACCACCTGCCCCTAAAAGTATTCCACCAAAATATCTCGTAACAACTACTGCACAATCTGTGACCCTACTTTTTTTCATTACTTCAAGAATTGGTATTCCTGCTGTTCCTTGTGGTTCGCCATCATCTGAGTATCTTTGAATATTCATGTCTTTTCCGATTATATATGCTGAGCAATTATGCCTTGCCTGCTTGTGCATATTCTTTATCTCATTTATAAAAGCTTTAGCTTCCTCTTCATTTTCTACCCTTTTTGCATAACCAATAAACTCTGACTTTTTTTCTTCAAATCTATCTTCACCAAAGTCTTTTACTGTAATGTACGACATATCAATCTAGCTCCTTTTCAATCTAAAATCAGAATATATAGTACGCATATTGATTTAAAACAACTTTATACATACTTAAATAATTAGAATATTACGATACCTTACTATGCTGCATTTTCACTGGATATTCTGAAGAATATATATTGTACAGAATATATATTCTAATATTGTTTAAAATATATATTCTAAAATTCTTAAGAATATTAACATGAAGTGAAACTCAGCCTCAGAGGGAGTTTTTAGGTGCCCCTTGATGGTAACTCTACCACTGAAGGTTAGTTGAACTTATCTAGTGTCGCGTGCCACTGTTATCTCCCACTTTAATAGAATATGGGAATATTACAGCTACTAGACATCCGATAAAATCTCTCACTAGTTAATTTAACTTGTCATATCTAAGTTCCTTAGCCAAAATTAATTCTTCCTTAAGTATTTTCATACCTTTCTCAATCTTTTCCTTATCGGTTTGATAAAAGGCTATCCTAAAAGAATCTTGTCCATCATTTTGTGATGTAAAGAACATAGCCCCTGGAGTAATATATACATTTTTCTTTTTAAGTTTTATAAAAAGTTCTTTAGTATTAATCTTAAATTCATCTTTTAAAGTTATATAAAAATTTAATCCACCTTTTGGATCATTGTAGGTTAACATATCTTTAAATTCACTATCTAGAATTGTTTTTAAATGCGTATACCTTTTTATATATTCATCATTTAGATTTTTAATATTCTTTTTCCACTTATTACTCGAAATATATAATTCCAAGGCTCTCTGCATTAAACTTGAAGTAGTTATATCTGTATTGTGCTTTGAATTTTGAAGAGTTTCACTGAATACTTCTGGTGCAACTAAGTATCCTAATCTTATTCCTGGAAGAAATATTTTCGAAAAACTTTTTATATAAATTACCCTATCATTTTTATCAAGCCATTTAAACGGCACATATTCTAATGAATTTTCATATATAAGTTCCGATAAATAATCATCTTCAATTATGTAAAAATCATAAATTTCTGCAAGGTCTAAAATTCTCTTCTTCTTTTCTATGCTATAACTTACTCCTGTTGGATTTTGAAAATAACTCATTGTATAAAAACACTTTATTTCGTTTTTCTGTAATATCTTTTCAAATTTATTTAAGTTTATTCCATCTTCATCAATTGGCACTTCAAACAAATTAACTTTTCTCCATTTAAATACTGATAATGCTCCTACATATGTTGGCTTTTCAACTATTATATTATCATTTATATTTAATATTCCTTTAGATGCTATATCAATTCCTTGTTGAGCACCTGATATAATTATTATGTCTTCATCGTTTAATTTATTATTCCAAAATACTTTATTTATAGTATAAATAAGATTAGTATATCCATTTCTGTTGTCTGAAAGTAACGCATTTGCTCCATCTCTTTCTAAAACTTCATTTATAATTCCTTTTAAATCATCAATAGGGAATAACACTTCCCCTGTAGTCTCCCCAGTAAAATCTATTACATCAGTTAAATCTCCCATGGATATCTTTTTTAATGCATTTGAATATTCTTTTCTAAAATTTGAAGCAACTTCTTTTCTTTTTGCATAACTACCGCTTCCTACCTTTTGATAGGCATAACCTTCTGATTTAAGCTTATTGTATGCACTAACTATAGTGACATTGTTTACGCCTAATTTTTTTGACAGCTCTCTTATAGTTGGAAGTTTGTCTCCTTCTTTTATCTTTCTTTTATCAATTAAACTTTTTATATAATTAGCTACTTGAATATACTTAGGGATATCATTATCTTTAAACGTAAAATCTTTATAAATATCCATAAAACTCTCCTTTAATTGATTGTAAGACTATTTTTTTGATTGTGCCTCATAACTCTTGTATGAATACACATTCTCTCTGACTAATTTTTCATTAGAAGGCAAATCCAAATTTTTAGTATCTTTCATTATTAATTTTCTCTTGTATAATTCCTTTAGTATATCTTCTATTTTTATATTAAATTCCTTGAACTCATCACTGTTTTTTATTTCAAAGGAGCTTAAAAATGCATTTTTTTCATATAAATAATCCAGTAAAGACTTAGCGGCCTCATTTATATTTTCATCTAGAAAATTCTCGATATAATCTACAGCGTTTTGTATATTTTCCTTTGCGCATTTATCATTAAACAAATTATCAACTATAACATTAAATTTATTATTTAAGTTTATAGCCATTTTTACTGCGTCTTTACTTACAGTGTATCCATTTAAATTTAAATATAACTTAGCAAAACTATCTAGAGCTCTAATTAAAACTTCATAAGATGTAAAAACACTATTGTTTTGCAAATACTTTTTAGTTACTCTAATATCTTTTATAACATTACCTAAATACACCAAGTTCCAAGTTTCTCTGTATTTATCTAAACTATATTTGGCTTTATTAAAAATGCTCTCAATTTCATCATCTCTTGAAAATATTATTTTAGAAGATATTAGTAAGTTCCTTATAACTCCCTTATTCCCATTACTTTCGTATAGTTCCAAAAAGCTTTCTTTATTTAGGACCTTTATATGTACCGGTACCCCTAGTATTTCAGAATATATGTCTCTAACATTATCAAATATATCCTTATATACAATGAATAAATCTATGTCAGATTCCTCCCAAAGATCACCGCTAATTATGCTTCCAAATGCAAATATAGCCAACACTTTTTTATTGGTCTTCAATACATTTATTAACTTTTCAGAGGATTTCTGATATTCTAATATGGATTTTGACACTTAATTTCACCTTCTTTTAC
>Ga0183101_1000052_pt6 | contig 10549 bp, 10 predicted proteins | sample Biomet3_FD_127790 | JGI IMG/M metagenome (GOLD analysis project Ga0183101, IMG submission 127790) | Microbial communities from bioreactor (seeded with sewage sludge) at LBNL, California, USA - Biofuel metagenome 3 | ecosystem: Engineered > Bioreactor > Anaerobic > Unclassified ... | reverse complement strand
TGAGCATATCCTCCGCGCTTTCTTACCCTACGTCGCCTTATATGGCGCTAGCTTGCTAATCGATGGCATTTCTAATGGAAAGAGCCTACAAGAGCTTCTCATCGTCGTCTATTGGATGGCGGGGATCGCCGCTACGGGCACCGTCTTACAAGCCTTGCTCAAGGCGGTCAACGATTCGATCCAGACCAAACTTCAAGTCAGCATCAAAGCCTTGCTATCGAAAAAGACGTTCTCCCTCTCTTATTCCCAATGCGAAGGTAACGAGACCATGCGCCTCGTCGCTGCGGCCGACGAAGGGGCGAATGGCTCGGGCGATATCGGCATTTACATGGTCAACATGGCAACCCTCGTCGAGGCGATCACTTCGATTGTCTTCGGTCTCCTCTTCTTGTGGCCGTTATTTAGCAAAGTCCAAACGACCACCAACGAGCCATTACCCCTCTATCTAACTTCTATTTGGGCGCCGCTCACGATCCTGGGTCTTGTCTTCCTCAGCACTTTGGCCGTGGGTTTGCTCGGTTTGTTGGCCAATACCATCTCCTACAAGGTCATGATGGACAACGTCGACGGCAACCGCCGCTTTCACTATTTTTATGATATCAGCACAGATTATGAAATCGGCAAAGACGTCCGTCTATATCACCTGGAGCCTTTCTTGCATAAACTTGAGTTCGATCCTAAGGCCAGCGTTAGTGCCGCTTGGGACAAATTCAGTTGGCTTGAGGGCGGCTTTGAATCGATCATTCTCTTCTTTAACGCCGTTCTCGCCTGTGGAAGCTATCTCATCGTCGGCTTACGGGCCGCCTATGGCTTCACCAGCATCGGCGCGGTCGTCTCAATGGTGGGCGCGACGACCTTACTAAGCCAAGGCCTGACTAACTTTATCCTCTATCTCGGAGGGATGAACCTCTGCGCGAACTATCTTCAGAATTATTTCGTCTATCTGAAACTTCCCGAAGCGATCACCTATGGGGATAAGGCCCTTGATCTTAGCCAGGCTCTCACCCTGGAATTTAAGGACGTTCATTTCACTTATCCTGGTCAAAAAGAAGAGACCTTGAAGGGGCTGAACCTCAGCATCGAATCCGGAAAACGCTTGGCGATCGTCGGCTTAAATGGCGCGGGCAAAACCACCTTGGTCAAACTCTTGTGCCGATTCTATGATCCAGATTCCGGGGAAATCCTCCTGAATGGCGTGTCCTTAAAGAACTATAGCCAAGACGCCCTCAATTCGCTTTACGCGGTCGTCTTCCAAGACTTCAAAATCTTCTCCTACTCTCTCCGCCAGAATATCTACTGTGGCTTAGAGGGCGATGAAGCCAAAGCCATCGATGCCTTAAAGCGGGCCGGAATCTATTCACGGGTCCTCTCTTTCCCGCAAGGCCTCGACACCATGCTCTATCAGGATAATGAAGAAAATGGCGTTGAGATTTCCGGTGGAGAGGCTCAAAAGATTGCGATCGCGAGGGCGCTCTATAAGGATTCGCCCATCATTATTCTCGATGAACCCACCGCTGCCCTCGACCCCAAGTCCGAAGCCGAGATTTACGATGACTTCGCCGGCTTAATCAAAGGGAAAACCGCCATCTTCATCTCCCACCGGATGTCCTCAACTCGCGATAGCGATGCGATCGCCGTCATCGCTGATGGTGTCGTTAAAGAGCTTGGCAACCATAAAGACTTAATGAAGAACCCGAACGGACTCTATCATCAAATGTGGGATGCCCAAGCCCAGTATTACCGATAAAGGTTGGCTGTTTTTGAACCACACTTCCCCGAGATTGAGATCAAAAGAAAAACTCCGGAACTTGATGTCGGAGTTTTGTTTGCTTTGGTGGAGCGAGCCGTTTCATATCCGAACCGTTTTCTAATCAAGAATTGGGGGAATAAATGGGGGATTAATTGAGGGGATAAAAGCCATCAACAAAAATTGAACCGACCGATAAAGCGACAGGAAAACTGACTAGAAAAAACTTTAGATTCCACTGGTATCAATGACGATTGGCTTTTTTGTGGCTTCCTTGTCTTTCAAGAACTCCGCCATGTAAATCGGAAGATACAGATTCCCACCTTCCCGTTCAAGGTTGAACGGCGAAAGGACGACGCTATCTTTGAGACCGGTTTGGGCCATCAAGTTATTCAGAGCCTTGTGCTTCTTGTAGTCGGTACCAGACTTAATCTCCAAGGGGGTAATCTCGCCGTCTTTCTCAATCAGGAAATCGATCTCACCAACACTCTTACTCCGATGGTAATAAGGAGCCACGCCGTTAGTGACCAGTTCTTCCGCGATGAAATTCTCAAAGAGAGAACCTAAATTGACTAATCGTGTCTCGTTTTTCTCAAGAATCTCTTCCCGCACGGCGAAAGGGTAGCAAGACGTCAACAAACCGACGTCGGACAGGAAAAGCTTAAAGCCGTTCTTCTCCTTGGAATTCACTAATGGGGCTTTGCAATCGGAGGCGATGTAAACCGGAATTGCCACCCCGGCATCTCTCAGCCAAAGGAAGCTATTCTCGTAACGGTCGAACTTCAGTTCCTTATTCAAATAGGTGAAGATGAATTTGGGGTTGGCTTTGTTAAGCTGAGAAGGAATGGCGTCATAGACCGAGATGATCTTCAGTTTCTTATCATCCACTTCGTATTGGATGAAATCTGCCTTGTAGTGGCTAACAATGGCTTTTTGTTCCTTATCCACTTCATAGAGATCACGCTTTGTGACGAAGGCCTCCACCGCCGAGGGCATTCCACCAGCGATGAGATAGTAATAGAAAACGCCGACCATCTTCTCGTGGACGATGGAATCCACCTTCTTCTCTTTCTCGTAGCAATCACGAACGTAATCCAACGTCTCTTGTTTAACACCGAGGGCCAAGGCAAATTCAAAAAGGCTCATCGGGTAAAGGCGCAAGATATCAACGTAGCCCACCGGCATCGAGGCAAGACCTTTTAACTCCACACCAAGAAGTGACCCGCTTAGGGCATAGCGATAGGTTCCCTCGTCGACGAGAAATTTGATTTTGGTGATGATCTCCGGATATTTCTGGATCTCATCAAAGAAAATGACGGATTTTTTGTCCTCAAGAGGCATAGGCGATAGCAGTTTCAGCAAGGGGACCAGTTCACGGTTGTCATGAATGGCCTGAAGCTTCTCCAAAATATCGGGCCGCTCAACGAAATTGATTTCAAAATATGCGATATGATTTCGCTTCAGCATTTCCCGGATGATATAGGTCTTCCCAACCTGGCGAGCCCCATCAATGAGAAGAGCTTTTTTGCCATTGTCAATCCAGTCTTGAATCTTTCCTTCGATAAATCGGTACATTTGGTCTGTCTCCTACTTGCTTATAGTATACTCTTCCTCGTCTTTTAAAGTATATATTTCGGGGCGTTTTGCCCCGTTTTATTTAATTATTTCGGGGCGTTTTGCCCCGTTTTTCTAATATTACTCAGCCATCCGAACACTAAAAAACGGGCAATGATGCCCGTTTCTTTGGCTTACTTCAGATGGCAACGTCTTTTGTAGTCATCGAAGTTTACTCGGATTCCGACGCAATCTCCGACAAGGTAGATCGTGTTCGGATAGGTTTCGTTTGGTGGAGCGGGCCGGAATTATCGTGAGAAAACGGTTCTTAAAAAGCTTACGTAGTAACAGGGTTATTTAAAAACATAAAATGAACAAAAATGGTTTTTCTCCTATACGAAGTATAGAAAAGCGTTGGTAAAAGCGTTGGTACATTTTATGTATTTTTGAAACATTGATTTGGAAGGATTTTCTCTCTTTTAGACCATTGAAAAAAGCATCGCCAGGATAGGGGCCTAGCGATGCCTAATCATTATAGCAAGCGGAATAGAAAGTTATCTTTCCACTGCTGCCACTTCGACCGTTTTAATTAAGACCGGCCATCGTCAGCAAGAACGTCTGATGCTGATAATAAGTCGTGAGGCCTAGTTTTTTCTCCGCGATCTCGTTGGCGGCGTTGATGTTTTCAAAGCTTTCGTCGATGGCCATCATAAAAGCCACCAGCCTCATCGTCTCTCTGGCTTTCGTCTCGAATTGTTGATCCATAAATAGATCCTCCTACTTTTTAATAGCCTTCAATTTGGAAAAAAGTGCCAAAAATCGTAAATTGTTTTTTGCACATATCTAAAGGCTAGATTAAAATCATCAGTAATGAACGACACAAACAATCAAGGTAGAAGCCTTGATGAAGCCGAAATAAAAGCTCTTGGTAAAGCCATCGTTGGCAAGACTTTTAATCAGTTAGGTTATCAAGCCTGGAACCAGAATCGTGGATCTGGGAAGGGTAACTTAGGCGAATTCGTTGAGGAATGTGTTTACGGTTATGCTGCAAACAACGCACACGAGGCGGATTTTAAAGATGCTGGCATTGAGCTTAAAGTAACTGGCCTTCGTCGCAATGAACAAAAAGGTTTTTGGACTGCTAAAGAGAGGTTGGTCTTGTGCATGATCAATTTCATGAAGGACTATGCTTATTCTTTTTATCAGAGCCCCATGTGGGAGAAAAGCCAAAAGATATTTGCCGTCTTCTACATTTATAACGATTCTTCAAAAGAAGATTACGGTTCGTTTCGCATTGTTGATGCGCGTCTTTTGTCTTTTAATCCAGAAGACTTAGCCATTATTCAAGATGACTACGCTTCGATTATTCAAAAAATCAAAGATGGATTAGCAGATACAATCAGTGAAGGCGATACGAACTATTTGGCTGCTTGTACCAAGGGTGCGAACCTTGAAACGATGTGGACCAAACAACCGTTTTCTCCAAACTTAGCTAAACGCCGTGCATGGTCTTATAAGCCTTCTTTTATGACGTTAAAAGTCAACGAATGGCTTGGAAAGTTGAAACAAGAATCCATAGTTTCGAGTCCCGAAGATATCAAGAAATTTACTCTTGCTGGAGCCATCGAGAGAAAAGTGTTTCCATATATTGGCAAGAGCCGCAGTGAACTGATGGATTATTTTGATATCCAGGATTCTTCAAAACAGACCAATCGTGTACTGCTTAATAAAATGCTGGGTCTGTCTAAGTCTGAAGACACTTATTCTGAAATCGATGCAGCCGATCTGCTTCTAAAGACGGTTACCTTGGAGCCATCGGGAAAGCCCCAAGAGTCTATGTCTTTTCCGGCTTTTGATTTCGAGCAATTGATTCATACCCCTTATGAAGATTCTGAAATCTACGACATATTAAACGATCATTCCTTTTTGTTTGTTCTTTGGCAAAAAACTCAAAAAGGTAAGAAACAGGAGGAAATATTCCAGGGCCTTTATTTCTGGAAAATGCCTTCGCGTGATGTCGAAGTTTACTTCCGGCAAGTATACGAGCAAATGGTTAAGTCTATTAGTAGCGGTAACATTTTTGAATATGATTCTAATGGCAAACTTCGGAATACTTTCCCTAAAGCTTCCGAAAATCCTGTCGGGCACGTTCGTCCCCATGGTCGAAATGCCGCCGATACTCTTCCTTTGCCCGTAAAAGACAAGCTGACCGGAAAAACATCGGTGACCAAACAATGTTTTTGGTTAAATAAAGAATACGTCGGATCAATCCTTAAAGGGAGGAAACACTAATGTCTGGTTTTATCTTTGCTATCGGTTCTGACGAAAAAACCGGCGATGCCTTTTCCGCTATTAAGAAAGCTGTTTTAAATGGTTATTTTTCTACGCGCATAAACGTCTTTGCTTCGAATAAAAACCCTTTCGAAGGTACTTTAGCCGATTATTGCTCCATGAAACCCGGAGATAATGTCTATTTTTTCTATAAAAGGAAGATTTATGGTATCGGCGAACTGGTGGCCATCAATGGCGAGTGTAAGATGGAAAACTATCCTGGATCGACTGATCAGAAGCGATCAGGTCTTCATTATGAAGATATCAAAAAAGAACTTTTGTTTGATGCAGGGAAGAAAAACTCTTTTCTTTATCCGTGGATTTGCTTCTTTAAACCTGCGCCGTCCTTCTTTTCGCTTGGTATCGATATGGACGACGCTTTGACTTATAAGCCTTCGGCCTTTAAGTCATTGAGAACCTTTTGGAAAAAGAGTCTTATCCAAATAGATGACGAAGAAAACGAAGCTTTAAAAGAAGCAATTTTAATATCGTGTTCGGGGAAACAAGAACTGCCGTTTTCTCCGGAAACGCATTTAAAATTTAAACAGCAACTTGGGTCCGCTTGTCGCACAATCGATCCCACCATTGCGGCGGCTTATTCTCAATTACAAGATGTCGTTAAACATGAGATGGCCATCGAAGCTTGTGTTGTTGATGATCTTGTTCGCGGGAAACATACTGAGCTTGAAGGCGCTTGGGATTTTGTCACCCATCAACTGAATGCCTCGCCCTTTAAGCCTATTGACTATATGGATCGTATCGATGTGTTCGCTTATAAATATTTGCCAAACACTCAAGCGATTTCAGAATTTTTGATTATTGAATTAAAAGCCGAAAGCGCTGATGACAACACGATCGACCAGGTTTCTAAATATGTCGACTGGGTTTGTGAAACCTATGCTTATGGGAATTATAATCGGATTAAAGCGCTTATTATTGCCCATGACTTCAAAGTTTCTTCACTCCAGAATTTCAAGAAAAACGCTGAAAGAACCTTTGTTATAAGCAGCCATCCTGTCCACAATGAAAAATGGTCCAATCTTCATCTGATTTCTTATTCTTTTGAGAAGAAATTGAAACTTAAAAAGATTGCTTAGGGTAACCGAATATTAAGAGGCTAAGTTAGTATTAGCCTTCGGCGTCGACAATGGTTTCAATCTGCTTTCCTAATGTTTGAATAATGCCACAAACTAGTGCGTTTCCAGCAATGAAATAACGCCATTTAGGGCTCATTCCGGTATTTGTCCAGTCATCCGGAAATTCATCCAAACGCTCGCATTCAATGGGCGTAAGAATTCTATATTTGTTTGAAGATGGATCAAGAATAAAATGGGTACTTCTATTTGTAGATCCTTCGCTCGTTAACATCGTTCTCGAAGGCTCCGTCAAAATATCCGGGAATGGGATGGGGCCTTCCGAGTAGAAATATTGGTGCCCATTTTTTGCTGTTCTTAAAATGTGCTTTGCGCCTTTTAAGTATTTGAATTTCTCGACGTCTACTTTGTAGCAGAAAGCCGGAACGTGTTCCGAATCCAGGATGCTGCCAAGTGTTCTTTTCTTGCCTTTAAACCTAGACGATGGTTTTGCGGTAAAGAAAGTACCGTTCATTGAGAAACCGGCTCCTTCAAAATCAGCTGCAAATTTATCCGAGACTTCAACCAAGCTACTATAATCGCCGCCTTTAACACAACCGTGAACGACTTCTCCCTTCAACGAAATTGGGAAATCCTTGGCGAAGATCGTGTCGTTGGTAAGTACTTGTTCCGGTGAATCTTTAGCTACGCTGGTTTGGAAATTTTTAAAATACCGAGTTCTTTTATTAAAAGCGAAAATAAATGTGCGGCGACGGCGCTGAGGATGACCAAATTCTCCAGCGTTAATTACTCTCCACTGCACTCCATAGCCTTCATCGGCTAAACAGCGAAGCATAATGCCGAAATCTCTTCCTCTTTGTTTCGATGGAGATTTTAGTAATCTATCTACGTTTTCAAGCAACATAAAACTTGGTTGTTTGGCGTGGAGAATATCTTTAATCTGCCACCATAGAACACCCTTTTTGCCCTCGATGCCTTTTTCTTGTGAAAGGGAACGGGCTACTGAGTAATCCTGGCAAGGAAAGCCACCGACTAATAAGGTATGATCTGGCAAAGTATTCTTATCGACTAAAGCAATGTCTGAATTTGATACGTTTTCAGGTCCAAAACGCAATGCATAACATTTATAAGCGTCTTGAGTTTTCGAACCGGGTTCCCATTGATTAGCCCAAAGAAATTTCCAAGGGCCTTTTTCGATGGCACGACCTTTTTTGTCAAAAGCCGTCACGCTGTTTAATCCAACGTGGAAACCTCCAACGCCTGCAAACAACTCGATGACTGTTTTTTCCATTTTAATTACCTGAGTAATTCTAATCTTGATCCCATCGGAGATCAAGTTTATTCTATTGACTCATCAAGAAATGATCAAGAAAAAAGCAATTTAATTCTTTTTTGTATATTTCTTAACGACTTTATGGATCGCATTTTCTGCCTGAGCTAGTTCTTCAACTTCTTCGGGCGTCATCGCGGTTCCATTCTCGTGATCAAGCAAAAAGTCCGTCGAGACTTTGAAGAAGTCCGCGAGCTTCAAAACGATCTCAATCGAAGGTTCGAATTCTCCCGATTCCCATCGTTGATAGGAAATCCGGTTAACATGCATAGCTTCTGCCATGTCTTGCTGCGTTAGACCTTGTTCTTTCCGCAGCTGGGTAAGGGTCGTCCAGGGTTTGACGTCTTTCTTGCTCATAGGGTTCGATGCCTGCTTTCTTCTTTTCACAATAGCATACTATGGAATAAATGACACAAAAAGTTTCTTTTGGTCTCTGATAAGTAACATATTTAGTAATTCTTTATATGTATAACATATAGTCCGATAACGCTACAAAAACATGTTGATTTGTAACGCTTTAGTAATTATTCTAGGTGGCAGCGTAAAGAGTCGATGGTTACCAACATAGGGGGAGGTAAATCGATGAAAGATGACTTGTTCGATCCAGTGTTTCGAATGGCACTCCTGGAGGATTGCGAAAGATTCTCCAGAGAGAACGATGCAACCTTGGAAGTGCATCAAGGGGTTCCGATCTTGGAACTGAATGGCCGGAGGGTGATCGTCCATATGACCGCCTTCGTAAGCGCCGACTTGCAGCTCTTCCATAACGCGTCTACGGTTCCAACTTGGTCGTTGATCTACTACTTCCGGAACGTGTTCCGGTACGAACATCTTAGAGAAGCCCTCTTATCTGCTCTCGGTTTAGAGCCGAAAAGAGGTCCGATCGGAACGGTGCATATCAAATTACCGGTCCCGTCTATTCGGGAACTGGAGCATGCCCATTTCGCTTATTTAGATTCAAAGCTCACCGTCGTCGAGGAAAAGGACGACGCGACGTATCTCTTCATCGATGTCGATGATGAGCATCCGTTTTACACCAGACTCATTGATGAGGAATTCTTGTTCTTCATCCCCTGCGTGGTCGAGGAGCTCAAAGCTCTGGGGGCGTTATTATGACCAAACGCTTCCATCTCGATTGGGCGGCGATGTCCGTTCTGAAGAATAGCGGCGAGGTCTCGATCACCGCGAACGGAAAATACTCGAATCCGCAGCGGCGCAAGCCTGATTACTTGATTCGTCTTAGCTCCGATGGCTCCGCCTGGATCTATTGCCGGTACGACGGTAAATTAAATGGCTACGGGGATTACGACGTCGACCTCAATTGGAAGGAATGCCGGGTCTTCCTGAAGGAGAAGCCCTGGATCCTGAAGAAGATTAAGCGATGATTGCTTTCATGCTTAAGCCGGCGGCCTATTCCTTCCTCCAGGCGATGAACTTTGTCCTCGTCGATCGCCGCGGATTCAAAGTCAAATTCAAGCAAGCTACCTTCATGATCGTTAAATCATGGAGGGGCGAATACTCCTTCTGGGCTTTTGACCTTAACGAAGACCATAAGAAAATCCCGGTGCCGCACATCCATCACGCCACCGAGATCCTCAAAGCTGAGCCCGGCTACAAAGGCTGGGCGGAATTCCTCTGTCATTATAACGGGGATAAACTCGTCGAAGGCGGATTCGAAGACGATCAGATTTGAAAAAGAAAACCCGGGGATGCGCCGCATTCTCGGGTTTTGATTTTGGCTCAATACATCACGGGCGTGAGGTTGTCGGTGTCGTAATGCCAGTAATAATGCTCAGTATCCGTTGGGGTCGTCTCGGAATAGTAAGCGACCGAATCCCCAAAGGTCGTGAAGTTCAATGCCGCCCATTGGGTTGGGGTGCCTTTGTAGTAGCAACCTTCAAATGCCGTCAGGCTTTGGAAAGCGGTTGCGTCAATTGATGTGACTCCAGAGCCGATCACGATGGTCTTGAGGGCGGCGCAGTTGCTGAAGGCCCCGCTGGCGATCGAGGTCACGGAATCGGGGATCCGGACATACGTTGCGGCCGCGTTTCCTTTAACAAAATCAGCGGGGATGGCCGTAATCGTGACGTCTTGGATGGCCGAAGGGACATCGATTTGGCTCGCGGTGCCAGAATAACTGATAAAAGTGGTCATGTCCCAATTAGCGATGAGCGAGAAACCGTTCGAACTTGATACTGGGCCCCGGTTCGTCGCACCCCAAGTGACAGGACGACTACTAGAGTTCCAGGTAGAGCTCCAGCCCGAAGGCTGTGAAGATGCTTGGCAATAAAGCGAAAGTTTTGTGCAATCAGAGAACGTATTGCTGCCGATCGAGGTGACAGAAGAGGGGATGCCTATCGACATCAGGCCGGAGCAGCGGTAGAACGCATTCTCGGCGACCGAAGTCACGGAGGAGGGGATGTTCACTGATGTGAGGCCGGAGCAGCTGGAGAACGCGTTCTCGCCGATCGAAGTCACGGAGGAGGGGATGCT
>Ga0183101_1000148_pt3 | contig 10554 bp, 11 predicted proteins | sample Biomet3_FD_127790 | JGI IMG/M metagenome (GOLD analysis project Ga0183101, IMG submission 127790) | Microbial communities from bioreactor (seeded with sewage sludge) at LBNL, California, USA - Biofuel metagenome 3 | ecosystem: Engineered > Bioreactor > Anaerobic > Unclassified ... | reverse complement strand
TCAAAATCAGTTTTGTAATAGTTTATAATAGTCATAGAGAAGCTCCTTTAATTTTTTCAGTACACTAATTATAAAGCTTCTCTTTTTTATATGTTGCCCACAAATTCGAAACGGTATCGTATGCCTTTGTTAGGTTGTGCTAATGCCTTTTTTAAGATATAATTTTAACAGTAAAAGGGGATATGATTTAGTTTAATAACTTAATCAACTATATTTTAAAATGAAAAAAATTTTAACGGGCGTTTTAATGTTATTTTCAATCGCTATTTGTGTCTTTTTATATATTTATAAGGGTCCAACTTTAGTAGATAACCAAATTAGTACTTTGATTATTTGCTTAATCATTGCTGGATGTAGTGCATTATTTTGTTTTCTTGTTGGTGAAATTTCACATAATAATAGTCAAATGGATAAGCTTTGGAGCATCCTTCCTGAAGTTTATTTATGGATTATGGCAGCTGAAAATGGAATGAATATTCGTTCGATTATTATGGCTTCATTAGCCACCCTTTGGGGAATACGTTTAACATATAATTTTGCTAGAAAAGGAGCTTATAAGCTTAAATTTTGGAGTGGTAAAGAGGATTATCGTTGGGAAGTTTTGCGAAATAAAAAAGAATTTCAACCACATTGGAAATGGGTTATTTTTAATTTATTTTTTATTTCTATTTATCAAAATTTATTAGTCTTCTTAATTACCCTTCCAGGAATTGCAGTGATGAATGGTGAAGTTTCATTTAATTGGATTGATCTTTGTGCAACATTCTTTATGCTTCTTTTTATTCTTTATGAAACGATTGCCGATGAAGAACAATGGGATTTTCAATCGAAAAAATGGTCTTTGATTAATGGAGGAAAAAAGTTAGAAGATTTACCTTATCCATATAACAAAGGTTTTAATACAATAGGTCTTTGGAGATATAGTCGTCATCCAAATTATTTAGGCGAACAGGGTGCATGGCTAGGCTTCTATTTATTTAGCGTTGGAGCGGGTTTATTTGTTTTTAATTATAGTATGCTTGGTGCATTATTATTAATTGTCTTATTTATTGGAAGTAGTGCTTTCGCGGAAGAAATTAGTCTATCAAAATATCCAGAATATAAAGATTATCAAAAATCGGTTTTCAAATTCTTTCCATTTAAAAAGTATAAAAAATAATTAAATGCATATTTTTTTGGTTACCTTGATTATTTATATAAAATAAGAATATGAGTAAAATTTCAAAAGAAGAGTTTTTAAAATTAAAAGGCAAGAATATTGCAATAAAGTTTGTTAATGATGGTGAAGATATTAAGGCAAAATTTGTTTGTTGTTCGCCAGAAGATGTAACATATGAAGAAGTAAAAGGCGAAGCAATAAATGCTGATCCAATTCGTATTAAACTTGTTAGTTATGATGAAGATATAAAAATTAAATTACGAACTAATAATGGAGAAATGAAGTTTATTGTTAAATAGTTTAATTATGGAAAATGATTTAAATTCATACCAAAGAATTAAAGACATCTTATTAAACGCCGATGCAATCTTGGTGGGGGCTGGAAGTGGTTTATCAACCTCGGCTGGTTTTCATTATGATGGCGAAAATTTCATGAATAATTTTAAATATATGCATGATTTATATGGCTATGAGGATATGTATTCGGCAGGTTTTCATAATTTTTTATCAAGTGAAGAAAAATGGGGATATTGGTCAAAATTTGTTTACCTTAATCGCTATCAAAAAGGGAAGACCGCATTATATGGCGACTTATTGAATTTGTTGAAAGATAAAAATTATTTTATTTTAACGACAAATGTTGATCATCAATTTCAAATTAATGGTTTTGATAAAAATCGTTTATTTTATACTCAAGGGGATTATGGTTTGTTTCAATGTAGTAATCCATGTCACCAGAAGACTTATGATAATAAAGATCTAATTTTAAAAATGGTGAGCGAGCAAGTTGATCATAAAATTCCGACGAATTTAATTCCACATTGCCCTCTTTGTGGAGAAGAAATGACGATGAATTTAAGAAGTGATGATCGTTTTGTTGAAGATGATGGTTGGCAAGAAGCGAACAAAAGATATCAAGAATTTATCGAAAAATATCAGGACAAGAATTTGGTTCTGCTTGAACTTGGTGTTGGTTATAATACTCCAGATATCATTAAATATCCTTTTTGGCGTTTAACCTATGCTAATAAGAAAATTAATTACCTTGTTGTGAATCTTGGGGAAAATATAGTCCCTCCTGAGATTAAGAACCAAACACATTTTTTTAATTGTGATATAAGTGACTTCCTTATTAAACTTAAATAAATTTATTAATATTCATGAATTCCTATCAATAATACTACAAGGAAGGGTTTCTTTGTGCTATTATCTTTTTATGAAAATTCGACTCCAAGTTAAAAATTTAACAAAACATTTTAAGTTAAATTCCAAAACAAAAAAGGCTCATAACGGCGAGCCTTATTTGATTGCGGTTAATGATTTGTCGTTCAATGTAAATGATGGCGAAATATATGGTTTATTAGGTCCAAATGGTGCGGGAAAGACCACGACCTTACGAATGATTTCAACCATGATTAAGCCAACTAGTGGTGAGATTCTTTTTGATGGTGTAGATATTTATAAAAATTTATATAATGCTCGTAAAAAGATTGGCTTTTTGACAAGTGAATTAAAATTAGATGATTTCTTTACAACCGACTATACTTTCACTTATTTTGCTTCATTATATGGAATGAATCCTAAAGAAATTGAAGATATTAAAAAGAAAATCTTTGATAAATTTGATATTTGGAAATTCAAAGATCAAAAGATTGGAAATTTATCAACGGGTCAAAAACAAAAAGCTTCTTTAGCGATCGCACTTGCTCATAATCCCGATATTATTATTTTTGATGAACCAACAAATGGTCTTGATGTAATAACAGCAAAAGAAGTGGAAGATTTCTTAATCAATTTAAAAAATGAAGGTAAGACCATTATTATTTCTACTCATATTTTTTCACTTGTTGAAAAACTTTGTGATCGAGTGGGAATTATTTTTGATGGTAAACTTGTTAAGGAAGGCTATCTTAAGGATATCGTGACCAAAGATAAGAACCTTGAGACGGTTTTCTTTGATTTATACAACAATAAGGACAAAGAATTATGAAGAACATAATCACAATTTTTAAAAAAGAAATGAAACGATTCTTCACTGATCGAAGAATGCTTGCAGCCTTATTTTTGCCAGGTATTTTAATGTATGTTCTCTATAGTGTTATGGGAAATGTGATGGGAAGTGCAATTAGTGGTAGTGATACAAAAAATTATAATTACACGATTGTTGAAACGAATAATTATGGTGATTCAACAAATCAATCAAAACTTGATACCTATTTAAAAGCTGCTCTTCAATCTTATGAAGATAGTGTAGAGATAAAATATATAAATTCAAGTGATGTTGAAACTTATAAAGTAAATTTAAAGGCTAATGAATATCAATTAATTATTGCTTTTGATGATAACTTTGAAATTAATGTTAAGAGTGGAACTAAATCAAACATCACTCTTTATTATAATGGGGCTTCTAATGAATCTGCTTTTATCTATAATATTGCTGGATCATTAATTGAAAGTGCTTATGGAATCTATTCCGTTAATCTTAATAAGGACGGAACCGCTATTAATCCAAATGTAAGTGAAAAGAATGTTACTTTTTTAAGAATTATTAGCTTTATTTTACCAATGGTTTTGCTTTCTTTATTATCTTCTACATGCTTATCGCTTGCTCCTGAAAGCATTGCTGGAGAAAAGGAAAGAGGAACACTTGGTTTGGTTTTAATTGCACCTATTAAAAGGAGTGAATTAGCAATCGCTAAGGTTCTCGCTTTAACCGTAACATGTATGGTTAGTGGAATTACTAGTTTTTTAGGTTTAATTTTCTCTTTACCAAAAATGTTTAATGGATTAGGAGAAGTTAACTTTAATTTTGGACCACTAGAGATTGTTGGCTTACTATTTATCATTTTATCCCTATTAATTTTATTAATTACCTTTGCTTCTTTTGTTTCAAGTTTTGCTAAATCAATTAAAGAAGCGAGTGGTTTTTTAGGGCCACTAACCGGCTTATTCGTTGTCGCTGGAATTTTACCAGCTTTCTTAGATATTACTAATATTGGTTATGCCTTTGTTCCTTTATTAAATTCAGCAGCATGTTTATCATCTATTGTTAGCGGAACTGTTAATCTAACATTTGTAATTATTTCGATTGTATCTAATTTATTTTATAGTGCGGTTTTCGCATATTTGATGGTTAAGATGTTTAATAATGAAAACGTCATGTTTAATGTTCATTAATTATGAAAGAATTAAAAGATCAAGTTAAGGAATTTTGGAACAAAGCTTATGGTGATAATACACCAGTGGCTTTTGATAAAAAGTATTTAGTTCCAAGTAATATCTTTGATAAAGATATTGAAGAATTCAGTAAAAATAGCAATTATATTTTGGATTATGGTTGTGGAATTACGTTCAATCTTTATATTGCTTATGAGACAAATAAGAATTTAGTTGAGGCTTTAGGAATTGACCCTTCATCTAATGCAATTAATTTTGCCGAAGGTAGTGCAAGACTTTCTCATTTTGATTCAGTTCATTATCTAGTAGGTGACATTAATGAGTTAAAAAAGTTAGCAAGTAATAAATATGATTTTGTTATTTGCTCGAATGTTTTAGATTGTATTGATGAGAGTTCAAGAAATGAAGCGATTAATGAGTTATATCGTGTACTAAATAAGAATGGATTTTTACTTATGAAAGTTAATTTCTTTCTTGATAAAAAAACAGCTGAAAAATATAAACTAACACCGATTAATGAGCATGATTATGCCCAAGATGGATTATTTAGAATTTCTTTTTACGAAGATGACTATTGGATAAATTTATTCACGAATTTGGGTTTAACTTTATATCGCAAAGATCTCTTTTCTCGTCGAGAAGGTTTACCTAGTGATCGTATCTTTATATTTAAAAAATAAGGCTCTATGCCTTATTTTTTTCTATATATTGTTTTACTTTAAGTAAAATTTCTTCTAGATATTGTTTATCAATTTCATCAAAAGTATTTAACTCATGACTATCAAGGTCTAAAACGCTTACTAGTTGATTATTAATGATTAACGGAAGAACGATTTCACTTTTTGATTGTGAGTCACAAGCGATATGATAAGGGATTTTATTAACGTCATCTACAATTTGAGTCTCTTTTAAAGTGGCGCATTTTCCACAAACTCCATTATTAAGACTTATATAATTACAAGCTAACGGACCACTAAAAGGACCTAAAATGAGTCCTTTTTTATTTTGATCCATTAAATAAAACCCCACCCAAGAAACTTTTTTAAAACTAGTTTTGATTAGAGTTACTAAATTTGCGTAAATAGTGATTGATGCTAAAGTTGGTTTAGAGTTAAATAAGCCATCAATAAAAGTTGATAATTGAGTGTATTTAGAGATTTTTTCTTTATTTTTCATATGATAATATTATCATTTAATTAGTTTAATTAAAGTAGGAGAGCATTTATGAAGAAAGAAATTGTTAAAGTTACTAAAAATATCGGCTTACATTTAGACACAATTGAGGAAGCTTTTAGTAAATATAGTTATAAAGAGAATTTTATTTTGGATAGCGAGATGATTGATTTTATTGAAGAAAATGCTAAAGAGTATGCTGGTGTTGATCTTAAAAATTACGAAATTGATATTTATAGTGATAAAAAAATTAAAAAAGAAGATTCTCAAAAATTTACGAATTCTTTTAAAAAATATTATGAACGTAAATTATTTGATATTCATCGTGCAATAAATAAATTAAATTTATATGGAGCTGTCTTTTTTGTGATAGGAGCAGTTTTCTTAACCGCAACCCACCTTGTTTCCTCTATTTTTCCTAATGCGCCAGAAGTTATTTCTTTTGCATTAGAAATCGCTAGTTGGGTTTTTATGTGGGAAGCGGTAGACCTTGTTTTTATTCAAAAAGGCAAGGATCGTTTGGACCAAGTATTTTATTTGAATTTAAGCGAATCCATAATTGTTTTTAAGGAAGACTCTAAAGAATAAATCTTAAATTTAACTAAGTTTATTGATCTTTTTACTTAAAAATCATAAATCTACATTTTAGATAGTAAAAAAATATTGATAATTTTAATCAATTCTTTACAATTAATAAGTACATAAATGGAGGAATTATGAAAAAATATTTCAAAATTATCCTTCTCATCTTACTTGTTGTTTTTGGAACAGGGGCAATGCTTTCTCCAATGGGAAAAGCAATTGAAAGTTCTGGCACTTCGAGAATTTGGGAATATAGCCTATACACTCGTATATTTGGTGGTGGTTTTACATCATCGAGTCAAATTAAAAATAGTGGACCACTTACGTTAGCTTGGTGTTTTACTCTTTTTGGTTTGGTGTTAAGCGCTCTATTAGTTGTGTTCTATTTTACTAATAGTATGCCAGAAAAAATCACTTCAATTGTTTTATATAGTGCAATTAGTGCTTTTTATTCAGTTGGTGCTATTTTAGATTTTTGTGCATGTGTTATTATTGGAAACACTACTGATGCATCACTTGGCATTGGTACTATTCTCACAGGAATTTTTCTATGTTTAGGATTTGTGGTTAGCGCTTACCTATTACTTAAAGAAATTTTTAGTGAAAATAATTAATGTTTAGTTATATCGCATTTATAAGTGTTATAATTTTAAAAGGCTAGTATATAGCCTTTTTTTAAAGGAAAAAATGATTAATAAAAAGATTGTCTTCGCTATTCCGCTACTTGTCTTATTTTCGTTTTCGTGTGGAAGCAATTTTAATTATAAAAATGAATTTTTAAGTAAAGATAAATCGGTTATTGTTGAACTTAAAGATAGTTTAGGAACTGATAAAGAAGCACGCAAAACGGTTAAGCAAAATTTTATTCATTTATTAAATAGTAAATTAGATTTTAATTATGACCTAATTTCTTCGGTAAGTAACATTGGCAATGTTCTCGTTTTAAATATTCCAAATAGTTATTATGATGAACTAAAGAATATTGATATCGTAAAATCAGTATCTTACAACAATTTATATACGCCAAAGTACAATCTTGATAGTTATAATCCTTTTAAATCAACGACTGCTCCTGATCAAAATTATTCAAGAGTTGATTTAAATATTCCAAATAATGATCATGAAGGTGCTGGTAGTTTAATTGCTATTATTGATAATAGTTTTAATATTGAGCACGAAATGTTTAAGAATATTTATTCTACCTTGCGATATACAAAATCTCAAATAACTTCCTTAGAATCAACGAATGGTTTTGTTGCTAAAAACGCTGGATACAAAGATGATAAAATCCCATTTTATTATAATTATGGTAATCATGATTTAAATATGACTTATACCCTAAATACTAATTATCATGGTGCCCATGTTAGTGGTATTGCGGGGGCAAACAACACAATTATTGGTGCGGCTCCTAATGCTCAACTTGCCTTAATGAAAGTAACAGATTTAAATGGTAATTTTCTAGATAGTTCAGTTATTTCAGCTCTAGAAGATTGCTATTTGTTAAACGTTGATGCACTAAATATGTCTTTTGGAAATTCGATTTATGATTTTACGCTTAATCCAATAATGTCGGACTTATTTGCTAATCTAAAAAATAAAGGCATTCAAGTCAATGTAGCTAATGGTAATGAAGGTAAAGAGTCTTACGACATGACGGCCTATCAAAATTTTTTAACAAGTGATGTCGAAACCGGAATTGTTGGACAGTTCGCCGGTTCAGATTTAGTTAATAGTATAGGATCTTTAAATGTTTTAGAAGATGAGAGTGTGGTTTCGACTTTATCAACTTATAGTGGAACCAATTTTAGAATCAGAGAACAAATTGTTAATCATACTTATGTGGATAATGGTGTTTCGAAAGACAAAATTTATACCAAAATTCATCCTTTCTATAGTCTTATTCCTAGCGGAAGTGAATCAACTGTTTTAGACTACGAAGTCGTTCCAAATAATGGAGATACTAGCGATTATTCCGCAATATCAGTAAAGAATAAAATAGCTGTAATTAGTAGAGGAACTATTTCCTTTGTTGATAAAGTTAGAAACGCGGTAACAAATGGAGCGATTGGGGTCATTATTTATAATAGTGAAAGTAATACTGACCAAGTTGGATACATGAATTTAGAAGCTCTTGAAGATAAATATTTGGTTCCGGTTGCTTATATTAAATCTAATGATGGTAAGATGCTATGTTCTCAAGAAACTAAGAAAATCAGAATAAGCAAAGAATTAGCCTCTGATTTTTCAAGTGATGGAGTAACTAGCGATTTAAAATTAAAACCTGATATTAGTGCTCCGGGCAAAAATATTTATAGTGGTGTTGGACCTCAAACAAATTCTTATATTTATTATAGTGGAACTAGTATGGCAACCCCAAATATTACCGGTTTAATGGCTAATTTAATTAGCAATAAAACTTTTAGTAGTGAAGAAGAAAGAATTAGTTATCGTAAATCAATTATGCCTAGATTAATGTCAACAAGTACGCCATTAGTCGAAGCAAGCGGAGCATATTATTCTCCTAGAAAAGTAGGCTCTGGAAGGGCTAACTTTGTTAATGCTTTAAATTCAAGTGTTTATCTTGAAGGCAACGTAAGCGAGAAAGCAAAAATTGAACTTAAAAATAATGATGATATTAAAAATGGTAATGTCAAGTTTACTTTGACGACCCATAACGAATCAAGTTCTGCAAAAAAATATAATGCTAAATTAGTTATTCAAGCGCCTGAGTTAACAAAAATCGATCATGTTTATGGTGAATTTTCAAATTATAATTACATGACGGATAAGGATGTTTTGCTTGGTGAATATACAACTCAAGTTACAATTAAAAGTGGTCTCGGTACTTTAGATTTTTTAGCTTCAATTGATAGTAGTGCTAAAGAGTATTTGAAAAATTTTATCAATGGAACTTATCTTGAAGGATATGTCGTTTTGACTTCTTTAGATGATAGCTATGATTTAATAGTTCCTTATATGGGATTTTATGGTAACTATAACTCTGAAGAGGTGTTAGAACCATTCAATTTTGAGCGAAAAAACTCTACGGTCTATGGGAGTGATTTGATTGGTTTATTAGCAAAAGATTATAAATTCACAAATGCCGTTTTTGGTAGTTATATTAATGGTAGCGATAGTGTAATAACAAGTGGTTATTATAATGGAATCGTTAAGAACACCACCAATATTAAAGCGTTTGGAAACATTTTAAATTATGACAGTAATAACGATTATTTAAAGGTTGGTTTATCTGGTTATTCAACCCATTTATTTATTCAATCTTTTGTTAATAGAAACTGTGTTGATAATTCTATTTCTTTAATCCGTAAAGATTCAAACAAGGTAGTATATAGTAGTTATTTTAATAACTTTTTGGATAACAATAGCAGCTCAACTAAACATTATTTGGTGAAATCGGTAGCAACACCTGATTTAGTTAGTGCTAGAAATATTGCAAATAGAGCATATGCTAAAATTGATTTAGTAGATGACAATAATGCCCTTCTTTATGAGGAAGGCTTGTATACTTTAAAATTTAATTTCACATTAGTTAATGGATTAACTCAAGAAAAAACATACAACTTAAATCTTATTAATATTGATAAAAATGAACCTCCAGTTGTTTTGTCACGTGAAGTATTTAAACAGTTGGGTGGGAATTATTTACGTATTAGATTCACTGGAAATACAATAAATAAAGTCTACGCTAACGGGGAGTCCATTAGTTTTACTCAAGATCAAACCAGTTATTATGTTGATTTAAAAATTTCAAATTATGCTTCGCAAAATAATCTTCTAATATCTTTTGTTGATATCTACGGAAAAGAGGGTTTTTACTTACTTGATATGACAACAATCTCGACTGATGGATACGGAATAATCAGCAATGAATTAAAAAACGGCTATACAATGACCGCATCAAAAAGTGAAAAAAGCCTCGATAATGATGGTTATACTTACTATTACTCCTATGTTACTAAAGACGCGAATGATGCAAATGTTGTCTTTGCAAATTATTATCAAGTGACATTCAAAGTTCCATCTTCATATGTTGCTGAAAAAGATCAAATTAGAGTTTATGATAGCGATTCTAGTGATTCAAGTTTTGGTTTAACCAGTTTTAACTTATATGATGGTGTCGTTACTGCAACTACTAATAGTGGTTATTTAAAAGTTGTTTATCTTGAAACAACCGATGTTATTGATATTAATGAAGGTTTAAGTAGTGGGGTTGTTATCGGTTTAATCGTTGCGGGAGCCGCGATATTGATTGGTGTTTTTGGTGCAATTTTGATTTTAAAATCATTACGAAAGCATCTTTAATTAAAAATTAATCTAACAGTAAACAATCGTGTGGTTGACAGATAGACAGTTGACATATAATAGAATCGCCAAATATTGAAGAACTAAAGCAGCCATTTGGCTCAATGTTTGGCGACATCTCCTGCTGGATGGCTGCT
>Ga0183101_1000044_pt18 | contig 10562 bp, 10 predicted proteins | sample Biomet3_FD_127790 | JGI IMG/M metagenome (GOLD analysis project Ga0183101, IMG submission 127790) | Microbial communities from bioreactor (seeded with sewage sludge) at LBNL, California, USA - Biofuel metagenome 3 | ecosystem: Engineered > Bioreactor > Anaerobic > Unclassified ... | reverse complement strand
ACGCCGCATAAAGAGCGGCGGGCCGTTCCGGCCCGTTTTTTGTTTCTCTTGGCTCGCCGGGCCAGTGCCCGGCCTTTTTTCCGCCCATGCGGCCGCGTCTGACGGTCGCCGGACTCAGAACGAAGCGGCGCGCCCGTCCCGCATGACGCCCACGGCCACCGGCCGGGACACCGCCACGCAAAGCGGCTGCTCATACTCCCCCTCGGCATTTTTAAAGCACCGGCACGGGCCCGGCAAAACGTACAGGCCCTCATAGACGTATTCCTGCCGTCCGGGAAAAAGCCGCCGCGCCTCCCGCTGCACTTCCTTTGTGGACAGCGTCTCACACCGGATGCAGATTTTGGCCAGTTCCTCCGCGGAAAAATGCAGCTGTTCCTCTTCATTTTCGATCAGTGCCAAATTGCAGGTCGCAACCACGCGAAACACCCCCGATACGCGAAATTATACCGAAAGTGCGCGAAAGTGTCAACAGAAATTGTTCTTATTACCGTCTTTTTTTACAATAAAATTGTGATAATCTTCATCAAATTATACATATTTTGCGTTTTTGAATATCACGATATTGAATATATCTTTAATTCCATCAATATTCATTGTATTCCCATCTGACCGCTCAGAAAGTGTTTTTTCCCGGAAAAGGCCTCGCTGGCAGACTGAGCTTTTCCAAAATTTTGTTTTTTACGCAGAATCCGTTAAAATTGATTGTAATGCGAAAAAAATGCTGATATGATACAGAATATGCAGCTGCGCCCGCAAAAACCATGACGGAAAATGGTGAAAGGGTGCGCTTTGCGTTTTCCGGGATCTTTTTGGGGCCGCGTTCTTGAACGGCCGGCAATTTTCCCGGGTCCTAAATGTTGTGAGCGGCGGACCGTTCATCTTCGGGAGGTATTTCCATGGAGCTGACAAAGGAAGCGTACGAATCTATCGGAAAGATGACTCCGGGCAGCACGGCGATTTACATGGCGGAGAGCGGCGGCAGCTTTCAAACTCTCTACCTCTCCCCGGAGATCCCCGAGATGATCGGCTGCGATCCGCAGGAATATGACCGGATCACCGGCAGCGACGCCCTGGAGATCATTCTGCCGGAGGACCGTCCCGCCGTCCTTACAGCCGCGCGCGACTGTGTCCGGCAGGACTCCCCCGCGGAACTCTTTTTCCGGGTGCGGCAGCGGGCCCATGGATTTGACTGGGTCCATGCCAAAATTCGCCTCTGCGGGGAGCTGGAAGGCTGTCCTGTCCTGTTCGCCGTCTTTACCAACAGCTCCGAGGAGTCCAATCTCTATCAGGACATTCTCAACCACACCGACCGGATGATCTATGTGTGCGACTGCCATACCCACGAGATCCTGTACGCCAATCTGGCGGCGCGGGCATATCGGGACGGGGAAGGGCGTTTTTTCGCCGGGGCCCTCTGCTATGCGTACATCCACGGAAGGAAAGTTCCCTGCCGGGAGTGCTTCATGCGCAAAATGAAGCGGAACGAAACGCTGAACATGAACCGCTACAATCCGGAGCGGGGCGCCTGGGAGCATCTCACGGGACAGTTTGTCCGCTGGTGCGGGCACGACGCTTTCATTCAGTACATCGACGATATTACGGACATGGTCCGAAAGCAGGACGAGCTGGAGGAGCTGCTCCGTGAACACGAACAGCAGCTCAAGGCCACGCAGGTTCTGGACGAGCAGGACACGATCGCCAGCCGGCTCAATGCGGCTCTGCGCGTCATGCTTCAGTCCTACGGGGCCGACCGCACCTACCTTTTTGAGTTCAGCCGCGACGGGAAAACGCTCAGCAACACCTATGAATGCTGCCGGGAGGGCGTCGCTCCCCAGCTTGATTATCTTCAGAATACGGGCATCCACTACATCGACCGATGGCTGCCGTACTTTGAGCGCCATCAGGCGGTGCTCCAGCCGGATATCGAGGAGATTCGGGCCAGCAGCCCGGATGAATACGACATTTTGTCACGGCAGGACATCCACAGCTATGTGGAGGCGCCCATCGTCGCAAATGAAAAGCTGATCGGCTTCATCGGCGCGGATAATGTTCCCGCTGAAAAAATGCTGCACTCCGGCGACCTGCTGCTCTCCTTCGCCTACTCGGTGGGCAACGCCCTTGTGAAGGCCAAAAACGAGCAGCAGCTCCAGCGCCATGCGCAGGAGCTTGAGTCCGTGGTCAGCAATATCCCCGTGGGCGTCAGCATGATCCGCGTTCGGGACGGAAAGCCTGTCTCAAAAATCGCAAATCCGCTTTTGTGCGAGCTGTACGGCATCTCCCCCGAAAAAGCCGCCGAGGCCGATCAGCTGGCCATGGAGAAGCTGCCGGAAAACGACCGCGCGCAGATGCTGGCAAAAATGCACAGTCTCCTCACGCCCAACACCTCTTTTAAAGAGACGTTCCGCTATCAGCGGGACGCGGGCGGCAGACTGCGCTGGTATCAAATGAGCGCCCGGTCTGTGGCTCTCGGCGAAGAACTGCTCTTTTTCTCCTGCCTTTTTGACGTCACCGCGGAAAAGGAGGCGGAGAGCCGGATCCGCCAGGGCCGGCAGATGTATGAGGCGGCAGCGGAGCTTGCCAACCTGGGCGTCTGGGTCTATGACTTCCAAAACCACCGCATCCTCCTCTCGGACTCCCGCTCTTCCCGGGAGGACCGCAGGGCGTTCCAGATTCCCAAGGTGATTCAGAACGTCCCGGACTCCCTTGCGCAGTGGATCGACGAAAAGGACTTCCCCCGGGTGCGGGAGCTTTACCGCGCGCTGGAGAGCGGCGCGCCCAGTCTCGCCTGCGAATACTGGTATAAAAAAGTTCCCGGGACGCAGCCCCGCTGCGAGCGCGTCCTCTATACGACGGTCTTCGACGAGACGGGAAAGCCTGTCTCCGCCTACGGCATCGGCATGGACATCACCGCGCAGATGCAGGAGCGGGAGAAGTACCGCCAGTCCATGCAGACGCTTTTGACCATCTACCCCGACGCCATCGGAACGTTCCGGCTCAACCTGACCAAGAACACCTGCATAGACCGGCGTTCGCCCGACCCGGAGGTGGAGGCGGCGCTGACCTTCGACACGGCGGACGACTTTTTTGCCGGCGTGTCCGCCCTGATCCTCAGCCGGGAGGACCGGGAGTCGTTTTCCGCCGCGTTCAGCCGGGAAAAGCTTCTGGCGGCCTTTGCCGCGGGCCGGAGCAGCTTCACCGCCGTCTACCGCCGCCGGATCGGAAACCGAAAGGTTCAGTGGCTGCGGTCCTTCTTCGGTGTCGTCCGAAATCCCGACACCGGCGATGTGGAGTGCATCGCCTACGCCCAGGACATCACAAAGCAGAAGCAGGACGAGCTGATCTTCAGGCTGGTCACAAATCAGGAATGCGACTATGTGGCTATTTTGCATCTGGACGCCAACCAGATTGAATTCTCCAGTCTGAGCAGCAAACTGCACCCCAAATACCGGCGAAAATTCAGCCGGATGGGAAAGCTGTACGATTTCGACGCGGTGCGCGCCTTCACAGCCGGCAGCTGGGTCGCCGAAGAGGACCGGGCGTCCTATCTCGAGAGCAGCCCGGCGGAGGTGGTCCGGCAGGAACTGGAACTGCGGGGACACTATGAATTGAGCGTGCGGGGACACTATACGGGGCATCCGGACGAATTCATGTGCCGCAAGATCCAGCACTACTATCTCGGCGAGGAGCGGGATACCGTCCTCATCATCCAGACCGACGTAACCACCACCTATCTCCAGCAGCAAAAGGAGGCGGAGCGCGCCAAGGCGGAGGCGGAGCGCGCGACGGACATTCTGGACTCCGTCTCCACCGGGATCTGCGTTCTGCGGATGCCGGACGCGGAGCATCTGACGGGTGAGTTCGTCAATTTTCAGATGTTCCGCATTCTGGGCTACGACCTGCCCGCCAGCGCGGACGCGAGAGAGCGGATCATGTCCGACCCCATGATCGTCTCCTACCTTCAGGATGCATTCGGGGCCGTCCACCCGGACGACCGGGAGCGCGTCCGGGCCGTCTACCGGGAAAATTACCGCTCTTCCCACTTCAACGCCGGGAATTACCGGGTCCTCCGGCGGGACGGCAGCTGCGTCTGGGTCAATCAGGACGTGACGCTGCGGGAGGCGGCGGCGGACCGCAGGGTATTCTACGCCAGCTACCGCGTCGTGGACCGGGAGATGGAGCTGCAAAGCCGGCTTGAGGAGCAGTTGAAAACGGAAACGGCGCTGCGCCGGCAGGCCGACGCGGCAAACACCGCCAAATCGGAATTTCTCTCCCGCATGAGCCACGACATCCGCACGCCCCTCAACGGCATCATCGGGATGACTTACATCGCCGGCGAGCAGCAAAATCCGCCCAGGACGGCGGACTGTCTCACAAAGATCGACGCGTCCTCCAAGTTCCTGCTGGGTCTTGTGAACGACGTTCTGGATATGTCCAAGGCGGAGAGCGGCAAGATTGAGCTGCACCCGGAGCCTTACGACGCGCAGGTGTTCTTTCACTATCTGGATTCCGTCATCCGTCCCCTGTGCCGGGAGAAAAACGTCCGCTTCGTGGTGGACGCGCAGCCCGTCACCAGCGTTCTCCCTCTGATCGACCCGCTGCGGATCAACCAGGTCTTTTTCAATCTGCTCTCCAACGCGGTCAAATTCACCCCGGAGGGAGGAACCGTCACCTACCGCCTGCGGGAACATCTGAGCGGCAGCGGAAAGCTGGTGCTGGAAGGGGAGGTCGGCGACACCGGCATCGGTATGAGCCGGGAGTTTCAGAAAGTGCTGTTCGAGCCCTTTACCCAGGAGACGCGCAACGACCGCTCCGAGACGCGCGGGACCGGGCTGGGGCTCGCCATCGTGAAGAAAATGCTGGACCTGATGGGCTGCACCATCGAGGTCAAAAGCCGGCTGGGCGCCGGGACCACGTTCCGTCTTAGGGGGGAGTTCGACTGCGTCCCGGCGGAACCGCCGGCGGAAAAGCCGGACGGCGCGGCGGGAGTTCAGGAGACGCCCGGGCTCGCGGGGCGTCACGTCCTTCTGTGCGAGGATCACCCCTTGAATCAGGAGATCGCCAAAACGCTGCTTCAGGAAAGGGGAATGCTGGTGAACATCGCCGAGGACGGACGGCAGGGCGCGGACCTGTTCCGCAATTCCGCGGCCGGGTTTTACGACGTGATCCTCATGGATATCCGGATGCCCGTGATGGACGGATACGCGGCGGCGGCGCAGATCCGCGGGCTGAAGCGCCCAGACGCGGGGACGATCCCCATTATCGCCATGACGGCGGACGCCTTTGCCGACGACGTGCAGAAATGCATCGCGGCGGGGATGAACGGACATATCGCCAAGCCCATTGAGCCGGAGAAGCTGTACGCGGCGCTCTCCGCCGCCATAGAGCAGGCGCGCAGGCCGGGCGCGAAGCAGGTTGCTTCCGCCGCGGACACCGTTTGTTAAAAGTGAGAGCCGGAGAGGACCGCCTCCTCTCCGGCTCTTTTTGCGCCGCTTTGTTCTCTCACTCCCGGAACATCGGCGTGGAAAGATACTTCATCCCGCTGTCCGGCATGATGACGACAATGTTTTTTCCGGCGTTTTCAGCGCGGACCGCCAGCTTGGCAGCCGCGCACAGGGCGGCCGCCGAGGAGGTCCCCACAAACAGTCCGTCCGTCCTCACCAGCTCCCGTGCCGCGGAGAAGGCTTCCTTCGTTCCAACGTTCAGGCACTCGTCGTAAAACCGCCCCCGCATGAAATCCGTCAGGTCCTCCTCCGGCACCCCGTCAAAGGGAAGCACGCCGCCGATGATCTCCGCGTCCGGATGGGCGGGAGTAAGGCGGGAGTTCTCATCCGGCTGGGCCAGCGCGATCCGCACCCGGGGATTTTTCTCCCGAAAATAGGCGGACAGACCGGCGGCGGTGCCGCCGGTCCCCATCATGCACACCAGAAGATCCACCGCGCCGCCGGTGTCCCGCCAGATCTCCGGCCCCGTGGTCAGCCGATGGGCCTCCGGATTATGCGGGTTGGCGGTCTGGTCCAGAAAATGATAGCGCGGGCCCTGTCTGCGGCAGTACGAATAGATCTCTTTGAGCGTGGCGTCCCGCTCCGCCTCTCCCCGCTCTCCCACCGCGGGACGGCCCAGCGCGTCCCGGTAGTCCAGCAGGCGCGCGCCGTATGCCTCCAGCATCAGCCGGCGCTCTGAAGAGGCGCCGCGCTCCAGAAAAATCTCCAGCCGGTAGCCCCGGGGAACGGCCAGCGCCGCAAGTCCGATGCCGGTATTGCCGCTGGTCTGCTCCACAATGGTATCGCCGGGGCGGAGCGTTCCGTCCCGCTCGGCGCTCTCGATCATTCGGAGCGCAGCCCGGTCCTTGATGCTGCCCGAGGGATTGAAATACTCCAGTTTGGCAAGCAGGCGGGCAGAAAGGCCGTGCCGCTTTTCATAGCCGGTCAGCTCCATCAGAGGCGTTTCGCCCACCAGCTCCGCAATGGAGCGCTGAATTCCGCTCATGTTTTTTGACCGCTTCCTCTCGCTGCAAATTGGTTTGGGGCAGAGCGCCCTCCCGGCGTCCTTTTAAATGCTGTAATCAAAATCCCGCAGGGTCCTGCGCAGGAACCGGCGGGTCCGCTCGTCCCGCGGATGGCGGAAGAACTCCGCCGACGGGCCGTCCTCCACCACGCTGCCGCCCTCCATGAACACCACCCGGTCGGAAACCTCCTGCGCAAAGCTCATCTCATGGGTGACGACCACCATGGCGGTGCTCTCTTTCGCCAGTTTCTTCATCACGTCCAGCACCTCTCCCGTCAGTTCTGGGTCCAGAGCGGAGGTGGGTTCGTCGAATAAAATGACCTCCGGGCTGACCGCAATGGCCCGGGCGATGGCGACCCGCTGCTGCTGACCGCCGGAGAGCTGATCCGGGTACGCCTCCGCCCGGCCGCTCATGCCCACCTTCTCCAGCTCCTCCATGGCGATCTTCCGCGCCTGGGGAACGGGAACGCCCCGGGCGGCCGTCAGTCCCTCCATCACATTTTCCGCCGCCGTCTTGTTTTGAAACAGGTTATAGCCCTGAAAAACGAAGCCCATCTTCATCCGCAGACGGCGGACCTCCCGCTTGTCCACGCGGGTGATGTCCTTTTGAAAACCGTCGAAAAGGAGTTCGCCCCGGTCTGCCCGCTCCAGAAAACTGATGCAGCGCAGAAGCGTGGTCTTTCCGGAGCCGCTGCTGCCTAAAACGGCGATGACCTCGCCCTTTTCCACCCTGAAGTGGATGCCCTTGAGGACCTCATTGGCCCCGAAGCTCTTGTGCAGGTCCTTTACCTCCAGCATAAAAAGCCGCCTCCTTCATTCATCGAGCGGCTCCGGCTCCACTTGCAGCAGGTCGTTGAAGGCGTTGTTGGCGGCGATCAGCACTCCCATGGCGGTGATCGCGACCAGTTCCTCCTCGCTGAACTCCCGCCGCAGGCGACCGAACAGCTCCTCCGGGACTTTCTTCGGGTCCCGGGCAATGGCCTGCCCGTACTCCACCAGCAGCTGTTCGCGTCCGGTGAAGGCAAACGTCTCAAAGTCGATGCCGTTTTTCCGAAGCAGCTTGCTGAAGTACGCGGTGCACACGGCGCAGCCGTTCTGAACCGAGATGGCATACTCGAAAAAGTCGGCGGCCCGCTTTCCGATCAGGCGCTGGAGCTCGCGGTCCAGCGCGTAGGAGCCCTCCTCCAGCGCCTCAAAGGCCGGAAGATCGTGCAGCAGCGTCAGCTTTTCGTTGGTGATCCGGTAGCCCCGCGCCGTGTGCGCGGCAGCGGCCCGCCGGACGGATTCCGGCGCGTGCTCCAGGTCGATTTTTTTAATTCTTGCCATACTGTACCTCCTGTTTTGGCAAATTCCCCCAGACGAATTTTTTCTCCATGTAGGTTTGCAGCCACGTCAGCAGCGTGCAGATCATGAGATAGATCAGCGCGGCCTCGCAATACAGGGCAAAGGGCTCGTAGGTGCGGGCGGCGATCTGCTGCGCCGTCGTGAAAAGCTCGATCACGGTGATGCTGGAAGCCAGTGAAGTATCCTTGGTCAGACCGATCAGAGAGTTGAAAAGAGGCGGAAACGCGACCTGAAACGCCTGCGGCAGAACAATGCGGATCATGGTCTGCGGATAGCTCAGGCCGATCATGCAGGCGGCCTCCGTCTGCCCTCTGGGGACGGCGGCGATGGCCGAGCGCAGCACCTCGGCGTTGTAGGCGCCGAGATTCAGCGCAAAGGCGATCACGGCGGAGGGAAACGCGTCCAGCATGATTCCCAGCGAAGGGAGCCCGAAGAAAATGATAAACAGCTGCACCAGCAGAGGCGTTCCCCGGAAAATCCAGATATAAAACCGTGCGAACTGCCTGAGCCCCCTGATCTGCGCCGTCTGCACCAGCGCAAGGAAAAGCGCGATGGCCAGTCCCAGCGCGAAAGAGAGCAGCGTCAGCGGGACCGTGATTTTGATGCCGGGAATCAGAATTTTGAGAAAGGAGGACGTGAGGATATGCGCCAGCCGTTCGCTCATCATGTTCTCACCCTTTACGGCTCTTTCGTATAATCGGCGCCGTAATACTGCTGGGAGATCTTCGCCAGCGTTCCGTCGCTCGCCAGCTCATCCAGCGCCTGCTGGATCGCGTCTTGCAGGCGCGTCTCCCCTTTCCGGACAGGGATGCCGATTTTTTCAACCTCGCCGGGAATCCGGAAAGCCACGCTCAGCGCGGCGTCCGGATGCTGTGTGAGGTATTCCTTGAAGATCGTGTCGTTGAACATGCAGAAGTCCGCGCGGCCGGAGAGGACCAGCGTGGCCGCCTCCTCCGAGGTCTCGATGGGAACGATGGTCACGCCCAGTTTCTCCAGCTCCGGCGCGTAATCGTTGGTGATATTGGTGGCAACCTTTTTGCCCTTCAGGTCGTCCAGGCTGTGCAGGTCGTCGTTGCCGGTCCTGACCACCACCTGGCGGGTGATGTAAAAATACGGACCCGCAAAATCGTATTTTTCCTCCCGCTCATCCGTGATGCTGACGGCGTTGATGACCGTATCCAGCCGTCCGCTGTCCACGCCCGCCAGCAGCGAATCCCACTCGGACTCCACAAATTCCGCCTTGACGCCCAGCTTTTGGGCCACGGCCTTGGCGACATCGATGTCGAAGCCCACCAGATCTCCGTTTTCATCGTGGTAAGTGACCGGGGGATAGGTGCCTTCCACACCCACCTTGATGGACCCGGCCTTTTGAATCCGGGCCAGCTCGTCGTCGGCCTCCGCCGCCCCTGCGGAAGCGGCGGACGAGGCGGAGGTCCCCGCTGCGGACCCCGCCGGGGCGGCGGAGGCGGCGCAGCCGGTCAGCAGCGCCGCCGTCAGCAGCGCGCCGGTCAACAGGGAGACGATCTTTTTATAGTTCATTGTGTTTCTTCCTCTCTTTCAATGGATGTCCAGAATGGTTTCAAAGTAATTGTCCGCGGTAATCACGGCCGCCATGCCTGTGATTACGACGATCTGCTCCTCGGAAAACGCCTTTTTCAGGCGGTCTTTCAGCTCCTGCGGGATGGTGTGGATGTCCCGGGCGATGGCCCGGCCGTATTCGATCACCAGCCGCTCCTGCTCGCTGAACGAGGCGGTCTCAAAGTCGATCCCCTGTTCCCGGAGGCATTTTGTAAAATAATTGGTGCAGATGTACGACCCGTTTTCCCGGGAGATGACGTATTCCAGCAGGTCGCCCAGCCGCTTGCTGACCAGCCGCTGCAGCTCGGCGTCCATACGCCAGCCGTTGATCTCCAGCGAGTCGTAGACGACGGGATTTTTAAGCAGCGTCGCAAGCTTGTTGGACTTCAAAATCTCCCGGCCCCGCCGGTCGATGATCTCTTTTGTCTCCGGGGAGGCTGTCTCATAGGTAATGGGTGTAATCCAAGCCATGGTATTGTTCTCCAATCCAAATTTACGGTCCGGCGGCTCCGCGTGGGGAAGATCGGCGTCAAAAGCCGTCTCCCCGGGGCTCCGGACGAATTTTTTTCTGACGGCTTTCCGGAAAAGGGCGCAAAAAAATCCGGGGCCTGCTCGGCTCCCGGACAAAAAGCTGTCGGCGGACGACGGGAGTTATCCCATCATCGGGTGACAAATGGACGCGCCAAGCCACCCGGCCAAAGCTGATACCCGAGAGAACAGCATTCGCGTACACAAAAAGCTGCGGCGCAGCGCGGCGGAATGGGTGAAATTCATGGTTGGTTCTCCTTCCTATTAAAATACCTTTTTTATATGTTAATAGGATAATAGCACCCCCTCTGCCGCTTGTCAAGGGTAAATCTCCAAATTCTGCAGAATTGGAGCAGACGGCGGGGGCGCCGGGCAAAATGAACGCCCGGGCAGAAACGGCTGTTTCTGTCCGGGCGCGGCGCGCGCGGGGTCCGGGGCGTCCCGCGGGACTGTTCCCATTCGGTCCATTTTGAGGGTCAAACCTCCGCGGTGTGGATGACGCCGGCCCCCAAAACCGCCTCTCCGTCGTACAGCACCGCCGTCTGGCCCGGCGTCACCGCCCGCCGAGGCTCGTCGGAGCCCCCCCCGACGCCGCCGCGCGGCGCCGG
>Ga0183101_1001141_pt1 | contig 10563 bp, 10 predicted proteins | sample Biomet3_FD_127790 | JGI IMG/M metagenome (GOLD analysis project Ga0183101, IMG submission 127790) | Microbial communities from bioreactor (seeded with sewage sludge) at LBNL, California, USA - Biofuel metagenome 3 | ecosystem: Engineered > Bioreactor > Anaerobic > Unclassified ... | reverse complement strand
AATGGCAAAGCAGAAGTATGAAAGAACCAAGCCGCATATCAACATCGGAACAATCGGCCACGTAGACCACGGCAAGACAACACTTACGGCAGCTATCACAAAGGTACTGCATAACAGATACCAGCTGGGAACAGACGTAGAGTTCGACCAGATCGATAAGGCACCGGAAGAGAAGGAAAGAGGAATCACGATTTCCACAGCACACGTAGAGTATGAGACACCAAACAGACATTATGCTCACGTAGACTGCCCGGGACATGCCGACTATGTAAAGAACATGATCACAGGAGCAGCACAGATGGACGGAGCGATCCTGGTAGTAGCAGCAACAGACGGACCAATGCCGCAGACAAGAGAGCACATCCTGCTTTCAAGACAGGTAGGAGTACCATACATCATCGTATTCCTGAACAAGTGTGACATGGTAGACGACGACGAGCTTCTTGATCTGGTAGAGATGGAAGTAAGAGAGCTTCTGACAGAGTATGAATTCCCAGGAGATGACACACCGATCATCAGAGGATCAGCGCTGAAGGCACTGGAAGATCCATCAAGCGAGTGGGGAGACAGAGTCATCGAGCTTATGGAAGCAGTAGACAGCTACATCCCAGAGCCGGAGCGTGACAACGACAAGCCGTTCCTGATGCCGGTAGAGGACGTATTCTCAATCACAGGAAGAGGAACAGTAGCAACAGGAAGAGTAGAGAGAGGAATGCTGAAGGTCGGCGACGAAGTAGAGATCGTAGGACTGACAGACGAGAGAAGAAAGGTAGTAGTAACCGGACTTGAGATGTTCAGAAAGATCCTGGACGACGCAGAGACAGGCGACAACATCGGAGCACTGCTGAGAGGCGTACAGAGAGACGAGATCGAAAGAGGACAGGTACTCGCAGCACCGGGAACTATACATCCGCATACGAAGTTCAAGGGCCAGGTATACGTACTGAAGAAGGAAGAGGGCGGACGCCACACACCATTCTTCAACGGATACAGACCACAGTTCTATTTCAGAACGACAGACGTAACAGGAGACCTGCAGCTGCCGGAAGGCACAGAGATGTGCATGCCTGGAGATAACGTAGTAATGACGATCAGCCTGATCACCCCGATAGCAATCGAGGAAGGACTGAGATTCGCAATACGTGAAGGCGGAAGGACAGTAGGATCCGGAGTCGTAACAGAGGTAATTGAGTAATCAATAAGCTAAATAACGGATTAACAAACAGCCAGACTTTTGTCTGGCTGTTTTAGTATGCGAAGCAAAGTCTATGGCAGGTCCCCCGCCAGGACCGCAGTTAATAAGGAACGTGCCTTTTCGCCACGGTTCCAGCCGTAAAGGCGAAACGGACAGCGAAGCGAATGAAATGAGCGGAGGAGTGAGACGAAGTCGAACGTTGGCGGTCTACGGCGAGAGACGCGTCAAGGGTCTCCGGCTCCATGCCTATTATTTGTATTTATTGTGATATTTGTTAATATAACTCGACAAAGACTAATCAAGAGAGTAAAATATTAAGGTCTTATCATTCGAATTTTACGAAATTAGTAAAGGGTAAATATATGAGAAGTGATAAATATAAAAAAGATGATAAACCAGTAAATACCTTTGAATCTGCGGAGACAGTCAGCAGTGTAACTGAGACGCATGTAGTACCGGCAGAGGAGCAATCGTCATGGTTCAATACATTCACCAGAGTCTGGTCTATCCTCTATATTTTGATGTTGGGAGTATTTGTAGGCTTGTTGCTGTATTCATATGGAGACCTGCTCCCGGCAAAGATTTTATACATCGGGCTTGCCGTAATCGGCGTGTTGAGTTTGCTGATATTTCCGACGCTGTACTTCAAGGGCTTTTCAAAGCCTAAGAAGATAATCGCCTTTATTCTTTCGATTGCGCTCATGGGAGGTTATTCCTTTGGACTGATCAATATCAGTGATACAACCAGTTTCTTTTCGCAAGTCACAAGCATTCAGGAACAGACAGAGAACTACTATGTCATAGTTAAATCAGGCAGCGACTACAAATCTATAGATGACATCAAGGGCAAGGAAGTAGCAACATATCTGACCAATGAAGTGAATTACTCAAACGCCAAGGGTCAACTGCAGTCCAAGGAAAGCGTAACTTACAAAATGGTATCAGATTTGTCAAAGCTGGGTACGGGCATGGAAGATGGTACGTATGACATCGGTTTTATAAGCGCAAGCCACTATAAGGCGATCTGTGACAAGAACAGCGATTTCAAGAGTGAGACCAAGATAATATATATAGTAAAGGTAAAAATCGCCACGGAGGATCTTTCAAAGAACGTAGATGTCACTAAGCAGTCATTCAATCTGTATATAAGTGGATTGGACACAAGCGGCACTATCGGCACAACATCGAGATCAGATGTCAACATGATCGTTACTGTAAATCCAAAGACGCATACTGTTTTGCTGACTTCTATCCCTAGAGATTATGAAATCAAGCTGACCAGTAAGGATAATGCTGTTGATAAGCTTACTCATACAGGAATATATGGTATCCAGCAGACTATCAAGTCTGTAGAGAAACTGACGGGCCTTGACATGAATTACTATTTGAAGGTAAACTACACGACAGTCAAAAAGTTCATTGATGCCATAGGTGGAGTTGATGTGTACTCGGATTACACGTTCACGACCAGCGGACAAGGGGTTTACTATACATTCTACAAAGGAAAAAATCACCTTGATGGTGCTCACGCTTTAGCGTTTGCCCGCGAGAGACATTCGTTTGCGGCAGGTGATGTTCAGAGGAATAAAGACCAGGCAAAGATAGTTGAAGCGGTTATCAAGAAGGCATCGTCCAGCGATACCATCATGACAAAGTATTCATCCATACTTAATGCCTGCAAGGACTATATGGAAATAAATATGACCAGCAAAGAAATCAAATCTCTGGTCAAGATGCAGTTGACTAATGGATATAAATGGAAGATAATTAAACAGAATATGACTGGGAATGGCGTTACAGAACAGTGCTATTCAACGGGGACTTACAATGTCTATGTCATGCAGCCGACAGAAAAGCAAATCGTAAAAGCTGTCGACAAGATCGTTGCTGTACAAGATGGAACTTTGAAGTAAATTGTCACAAAAATTGTTGACATTGACAAGTGATTGTTGTACACTTAATGGGCGACTTTATGAGAAAATGATACAGAGCTGGTAAGCCAGCTCTGAATTTTGGTTAGAAAACGGAGGACTATCAAGATGAGAGTTAAAGTAACATTAGCATGTACAGAATGCAAACAGAGAAACTACAATACTGTTAAGAACAAGAAGAACGATCCTGATCGTATTGAAATGATGAAGTATTGTCGTTTCTGCAGAAAAGAAACTCTACACAAAGAGACTAAGTAAGGAGTGGCTGTAATGGCGAAGGAAAACAACAATGCGCCGAAGAAGAGCGCAGTAACACAGGCCAGAAAAGTGGCCAACAACAAGAAGGAAAAGAAAAAGAAAGGTTCTACCAGAGAATACTGGAAGGGCGTAAAACAGGAAATGAGCAAGGTAATTTGGCCAACAAAGAAAGAACTTGGCGCTTTTACTGTTGTTGTAATCTGCACTTGCGCTGCTTTTGCATTAGCATTCTGGGGCATTGACTCAGGATTCCTTGCAATACTGAAAGCTGTACTTGGTATTACACTTAGCTAATTCTTGATACTTATATAAAGAAGGTACATAAATGTCAGAAAGAGAAAATAAAACTAATATCTTTTCCCCTTTGACTGAGGAAGGTATTAGAGGCGACGGCCAGGCCAAGTGGTATGTTGTTCATACTTATTCGGGCCACGAGAACAAAGTAAAAGTGAATATTGAAAAGATGGTCGAAAACCGTGGTATGCAGGATTTGATCCTAGACATCATCGTACCTACTGAAGACAGAGTAGAAATCAAAGACGGTCAGAGGAAGATCAAAACCAGAAAGATGTTCCCTGGATACGTCATCATTAAGATGATAGTCAACAATGAATCCTGGTATCTCGTAAGAAATACTCAGGGTGTTACAGGCTTTGTTGGACACGGTTCTGAACCGGTACCACTAACGCCTGAAGAAGTTGCCCGCATGGGTATCGAAAAAATTAATATCGATCTGGATGTCAAAGTCGGAGACATGGTACGTGTCATCAATGGACCTTTTGAAAGCTTCATGGGTGAAGTTCTGGATATCAACCAGGACAAACAGGTACTTACCGTCAAGGTTTCGATGTTCGGTAGAGATACGCCTGTCGAATTAGAATTCGGTCAGGTAGATAAACTCTAAGGAAGGAGGAGAGAGCATGGCTAAAAAAATCGAAGGCTATATCAAACTTCAGATTCCAGCCGGAGGAGCGACGCCAGCACCACCTGTAGGACCTGCTTTAGGACAGCACGGAGTTAACATCATGGATTTTTGCAAACAGTTTAACGCAAAGACTCAGGATCAGCCGGGAATGATTATCCCAGTAGTTATCACCGTATATGCCGACAGATCATTTACATTTATTACAAAGACGCCGCCTGCAGCAGTTTTGCTAAAGAAAGCAGCAGGATTGAATACGGCTTCTGGAGAGCCAAACAAGAAAAAAGTAGCGACACTTACCAGAGCTCAGGCCGAGGAAATCGCAAAAATCAAAATGCCAGACTTAAATGCATCCGATCTTGATTCAGCTACAGAGATGATCAAGGGAACTGCAAGAAGTATGGGAATCATTATCGAAGATTAGTTATTTGTGGGAGATGTCTTGCCAATGCTAAGCGAGAATCGTTAGCACCACGAGGAGGTAAAAATGGCTAAAAGAGGAAAAAACTATAAGGCTTCTGTAGAGAAGTTCGACAAAGCTGAGCTGCATGATGTAGCAGAAGCAATGAAGATCGTCACAGAATCTTCAAAAGCAAAGTTTGATGAGACTATTGAAGCTCATATCAGACTGGGAGTTGATGGAAGACATGCTGACCAGCAGGTCAGAGGCGCTATCGTACTTCCACATGGAACAGGTAAGAACGTAAGAGTTCTGGTATTTGCCAAAGGAGCTAAAGCTGAGGAAGCTGAAGCAGCTGGTGCAGACTTTGTCGGCGCTGACGAATTGGCACAGAAGATACAGTCAGAAAACTGGTTTGATTTCGACGTTGTAGTTGCAACACCTGATATGATGGGTGTCGTAGGTAGACTCGGTAAAGTTCTCGGACCTAAAGGTTTGATGCCTAACCCTAAATCAGGTACGGTAACAATGGACCTTGAGAAGGCTCTTGCAGACATCAAAGCCGGAAAAGTTGAGTATCGTCTGGACAAGCAGAACATTATCCACACAGTTATCGGAAAGAGTTCATTCGGACCTGAGAAGTTAGAAGAAAACTTCAAATCACTTATGGACGCTGTCGTTAAGGCAAAACCGTCTTCAGCGAAAGGCCAGTACCTTAAGAGTGTGGTAGTTACATCAACTATGGGCCCTGGAGTAAAAGTTAATCCAGCATTGCTCGGTTAATGTAGCGAACAATTAAATCGAAACCAACAACCGTAGACAGCGGGTGCGAAAGCTTAATTTCCCGCCGAGGTACAATATATAAAGATATTGACCTTGCCTTGTGTCTATGAGGCAAGGTTTTCTATATTGAGTACCAAACCACTCGTGAACCGAAACCATCGGTTCCAGAAAGGAGATATAATGTCAGAAGAAGCAAAGAAACAGAAGCAAGAATTAATTGACGAGATAAAAGCAAAATTAGACGGCGCTCAGTCAGCAGTAGTTATCGACTACATGGGAACTACTGTTGCAGAAGCAGATGCTATGAGAAAGAAACTTCGTGAAGCTGATGTAGATTACACAGTTTACAAAAACACTCTTATGAAGAGAGCAATCGAAGGAACAGAATTCGCTCAGTTAGCAGATGTAATGCAGGGACCAAGCGCAATAGCAATCAGCAAGGATGACGCTACAGCTCCAGCAAGAGTACTTAAGGAAGCAATTACCGAGTACAAGAAAATGGAGTTTAAAGCAGGAATCGTTGAGGGCGTGTTCTATGATAAAGAAGGCATTGAAACAATCGCATCAATACCATCAAGAGATGTACTTATTGCAAAGTTCCTGGGAAGCATCCAGTCACCAGTTGGCAAGTTCGTAAGAACACTTGCAGCTATAGCTGAAGCTAAACCAGCTGACGGCGCAGCAGCACCTGCAGAGGAAGCAGCTCCGGCAGAAGCACCTGCTGAAGAAGCAGCACCAGCTGAAGCTCCAGCAGAGGAAGCAGCACCAGTTGAAGAAGCTCCTGCAGAAGCAGAAGCTAAACCAGAAGAGTAGTAATTTAGATAAAGGAGAAAATAAAAATGGATAAAGATCAGATCATTGAAGCCATAAAAGGCATGTCAGTTCTTGAACTGAATGAGTTAGTTAAAGCATGCGAAGAGGAGTTCGGCGTTTCAGCAGCAGCTCCAGTAGCAGTTGCAGGTGCAGCAGCAGGCGGCGCAGCAGCTGAAGAGCAGTCAGAGTTCACAGTAGTTCTGAAAGAAGTAGGCGGAGAGAAAATCAAAGTCATCAAAGCTGTTAGAGAGATCACTGGACTTGGACTTAAAGAAGCAAAAGACCTTGTTGACGGAGCTCCTTCAAATGTTAAGGAAGGCGTTGAAAAGGCTGAAGCTGACGAGATCAAGGGTAAACTTGAAGAAGTTGGCGCTACAGTAGAATTCAAATAATCTAACTGTACAAATAAGATTAATTGAGGCTGTCAATTCGGCAGCCTCTTTTCGTTTTAATTAGCGCCCCTAAGCTCAGCGCTCGCCGCGGCTGCCCATGTGCCCTCGGGTTACCGCTGCTAAGTCCTCGTCGCAGAGGAACTTTACAAGCCACATTTGTGGATTTGGATGACGTTCAAATATTCAAGGACGACTTATTAAGATCAACTGCGATGAGGACTTAGCGGGCATAACCACGTGCCTGCGACTCCCATAACTTTATTTAAAATATTTTTGGCAGAAATTCCTTGACCATTTGACGTATTCGAGGTATAATAATAGACTGCCATGCGAATGTAAACAGTTAGATAATAAGGAGTGATAATAATGCCGAAACCAATACAAGTTGGTAGAAAAGAACGTATGTCTTTTGCTAAAATCAATGAAGTTGGGCAGATGCCAAACCTTATCGATATTCAGACAAAGTCATATGACTGGTTCATCAATGAGGGACTCCGCGAAGTTTTTGAGGATATTTCCCCAATTAGAGACTATGCTGGAAACCTGATACTCGAGTTCATTGACTATTCTCTCAATGATCCTCCGAAATATGAGCAGGAGGAATGCAAGGAGAGAGACGTAACATACGCAGCTCCGTTAAAAGTAAAGGTTAGACTTGTTAACAAGGAGACTGGAGAGGTCAAAGAGCAGGAAGTATTTATGGGAGATTTCCCTTTGATGACTGAGAAAGGCACGTTCATATACAATGGCGCCGAAAGAGTCATCGTAACTCAGCTAGTTCGTTCCCCGGGGCCATATTTTGATGTGGAAACGGATAAGTCGAACCAGAAGCTATACTCCTCTCAGATCATACCTAACAGAGGTGCTTGGATCGAGTATGAAACAGATTCAAACGAGATACTTTCTGTAAGGGTTGATAGGACTAGAAAGCAACCTTTGACTACTTTGCTGAGAGCCTTAGGGATGAGCAGCAATGAAGAGATCCTCAATACGTTTGGACCTGATCCAAGGTTAATGAAGACTTTGGAGAAGGATACGACCAACGACTATGAGAGCGGCTTAAAAGAAATATATAAGAAACTCAGACCTGGTGAACCACCTACAGTGGACAGCGCCAAGTCACTTTTGAATTCTCTTTTCTTTGATGCAAAAAGATACGATCTGTCACATGTAGGCAGATATAAGTATAATAAGAAACTTGGACTTTCCAACAGATTGATCAACGTAATCGCTTCAGAGGACGTTATCGATCCTAATACTGGAGAAATCCTTGTTGAAAAGGGACAGAAGATAGATAGAACTATGGGTAAGACCATAGAAAACGCCGGTGTCGAGTACGTAATGGTATACGGCAGAGACGATGAATCTGTTGAGACAAAAGTTATTGGAAGTCAATTTGTTGAAATCGCTGGCTACGTAGACTTTGATGTTACAGAACTCAAGATCAATGACAAGGTTTATTACCCTGTATTGAAAGAGATACTGGACCAGAATCTGTCTGAAGATGAATTGAAGAAAGTTTTGGTAGAGAGAAAGAATGATCTCTCACCTAAGCATGTAATAATGGCTGATATTGTTGCATCAGTCAGCTACATTTTGAACCTGCCTTATGGCATAGGTGATACTGACGATATCGACCATCTGGGAAACAGAAGGCTGCGTACCGTTGGAGAGCTGCTGCAGAACCAGTTCAGAATAGGACTTGCAAGGATGGAAAGAGTCGTTAAGGAAAGAATGACGATTCAGGACATCGAGGTAACGACACCACAGGCTTTGATGAACATCAGACCTGTAACTGCCGCTATCAAAGAGTTCTTTGGCAGTTCACAGCTGTCACAGTTCATGGACCAGAACAATCCTCTGGCTGAGCTGACACATAAAAGAAGACTTTCTGCCCTTGGACCTGGAGGACTTTCCAGAGAGAGAGCGGGATTCGAAGTAAGAGATATCCATCAGTCACATTATGGCAGAATGTGCCCTATTGAGACTCCTGAAGGCCCGAACATCGGACTTATCGGTTCCCTTACTATATACGGAATCATCAACCAGTATGGATTCATCGAGACTCCATATAGAGTTGTTGACAAAGAAAGCGGCGTCGTAACAGATGAGATCCGTTACGTTGCGGCTGACGAAGAAGAATTGATGATCATCGCTCAGGCCAACGAGCCTTTGGACGAGCAGGGACATTTCGTTAATGAAAAGGTCGCTGCCAGAGGAGTTGGCGGAGAAATCGCTTTGTTCCCGAGAGAACAGACCGACATGATGGACGTTTCACCTAAGCAGGTAGTATCTGTTGCGACAGCAATGATTCCATTCCTGGAAAACGATGACGCGAACAGAGCTTTGATGGGCTCCAACATGCAGCGTCAGGCAGTACCGCTGCTAGTTACAGAGGCGCCTCTCGTGGCGACCGGCATGGAAAAGGCCGTTGCCCGCGACAGCCGAGCCTGCATCACCGCCCGCCGCGGCGGCGAAGTAGTTTACTCTTCCGGCGAGATGGTCTCCATACGTCCGGAAAACGGTTCAGAACCCGATATTTACGAACTGATAAAATACCGCCGTTCCAACAACACGACTTGCGTTACGCAGCATCCGCTGGTGTTAAGCGGTCAGAAGATTAAGAAAGGCGACGTTATAGCCGACGGCCCGGCTACCGACAACGGTCAGTTGGCGCTGGGAAAGAATATGCTCGTGGCTTTCATGAGCTGGGAAGGCTTCAATTACGAAGACGCCATTCTGGTGTCCGAGAAGCTGGTGGAAGAGGATGCGCTTACCTCTATATTTATAGAGGAATTCGAGGTTGAGGCCCGCGATACGAAACTGGGGCCCGAAGAAATAACGCGCGATATTCCTAACGTCGGAACCGACGCGCTTGAGAATATAGACTCGGACGGAATAGTCGTGCCTTCGACTATGGTGCACCCCGGCGACATACTGGTGTGCAAGGTGTCCCCTAAAGGAGAGCAGCAGCTGTCTCCGGAAGAGCGTCTGCTGAAGGTTATTTTCGGAAAGAAAGCCGAAGATGTGACCGACACTTCTCTGCGCGTTCCTCCGGGAACCAACGGCAAGGTAATAGGAACCAGAGTGTTCGTCCGCAGGGAAAAGCTTTCCAAACAGGAAGAGGATAAACGCAAGAAAGAACTGGATGCCGACATGCAGAGAGATCTGGAGGCGCTGAAGGCTTTCCGCGAGCAGACTAAGAAAGACGGGAAAAACTCGGAAGGATTCTGCCGTCAGATGGAAACGCGCATAAAGGAAAAATGCGCCCGCGAGAAAGAGATGCTCAGGAACAGCGGCGAACTGCCGGTGACCGTAAACAAATCGGTTAAGGTTTATATAGCGCTTAAACGCCGTCTGCAGGTCGGAGATAAACTTTCCGGCCGCCACGGAAATAAAGGTGTTGTCGCCAGAATACTTCCGCGCGAGGACATGCCTTATATGCCTGACGGCACGCCTATGGACATAGTGCTGTCTCCGCTCGGTGTGCCTTCCCGTATGAACATAGGCCAGATCCTGGAAACTATGCTGGGCTGGGCCGCTAAGCAGCTGGACACGCAGATGATATGCCCTGTGTTCGACAGCGCGGCCGAAGACAACAAGAATTACTGGAAGTACTGGGAAACTAAACACGGCAAGAAACGCGGACAGATAACCATAGACGACATACTGAAGGATATGGAAAAACCCGCGGCTGAGAAACCCGGTGTAATACAGATGATACAGCTGGCTAAAGATACGCTGCGCGCAAAGGGAGTGCCGGAAGAGTATCTGCCGGACGACTATTGCCGTATAACTCTGTACGACGGACGCACCGGCGAGCCGTTCCCCGAAAAGATTACGATAGGCTAAAGCAACATCATGAAGCT
>Ga0183101_1000939_pt1 | contig 10565 bp, 9 predicted proteins | sample Biomet3_FD_127790 | JGI IMG/M metagenome (GOLD analysis project Ga0183101, IMG submission 127790) | Microbial communities from bioreactor (seeded with sewage sludge) at LBNL, California, USA - Biofuel metagenome 3 | ecosystem: Engineered > Bioreactor > Anaerobic > Unclassified ... | reverse complement strand
CCTAAATAATCTACAGTCCCCTCAGCTAAAATTTTAGCATCTTCTAGTTCCATCTTGATATCATACCCTTTTCTACTCCATTCTTTTAATGCATAAGAAGGATAATGACCTCTGCAATGTACATCAGCAAAAAAATAGCGATCATGCATTGATTCAACTTGAAGCATCATATCATCTGGATTGCAGGAGAAAGGATATATGGGAACAAATGAACACATACATCCAATTTTAAAGTCCGGATTTATTTCATGCCCCTTTTTAACTACTAATGCACTAGCAATTAATTCATGATGAACAGCTTGATACATTACCTCTTCTCTATTCTCGCCTTCTTTAAACTGAATTCCTGAACAAGTCCATGCAAATATAGAATTTACAGTATTTTTCTGATTATTAATTTCATTAAAAGTCATCCAGTACTTAACTTTGTTCTTATAACGCTCCATTACAGTGGTTGCATAGCGTACAAAAAATCCAATAACTTCTCGATTACTCCACCCTCCATATTTCTTGACCAAATGATAAGGCATTTCAAAGTGACTTAACGTAATAACGGGTTGGATTCCATACTTCAATAATTCATCAAACATATTGTCATAAAATTTCAAACCTTCTTCATTAGGCTCAAATTCATCACCTTTAGGGAAAATCCTCGTCCACGCAATACTTGTTCTAAAGCATTTAAAACCGATTTCTGCAAAGAGTGCAATATCTTCTTTATAATGTCCATAAAAATCAATAGCTTCATGGTTAGGATAATTTTCTCCCTTAATCACTCCATCTGTTATCCTTCTTGGTACTCCATGAGCTCCTGCGGTCATTACATCTGCAACACTGGGACCTTTCCCTCCTTTATTCCAACCACCTTCAACTTGATGAGCTGCAACAGCACCGCCCCATAAAAAATCTTTACCAAAAGCCATAAAACTTCCTCCTTACATTTTATTTTTTTATATAACCATAGCGCAATCAAATTTCTACACTCTAATTTTATTTTAATATTTAGTTTACTTCAATTCTAAATATAGATTTATTATTTCAATACTTATACGAGAAATAAAATTAATTATTATAAAAAACTTAACAATACTTCTTATATAATGCATATTTTAATTTATCGAAAAACCCCAAATAAATTCTCTATTTAATTGCAAAAAATTCATTAAAATATTATGCTAAAATTCTCTCGAAATTAGCTATAAACATCGCACTTTTTACTAGATATTATAATCACATTCTATAATAAGGATAACCTAAAATTATATACATATGTACTAATTAAGATAAAAAATATACCCTAAACGGCACAGTCTTTTAGACATTACCTTTTAGGGTATATTCTCTTCATTTCAATTCCATTGATTATGTATAATTAAATTAAGCTCTATGATTAAACCAAATATCAAAAACTAGAAATAAAGGACTTTCATAAAAATAATTGTCCTTTATTTCGATAAGCCACATGTAATTATTATGGCTTACTAGTTTGAGAATTCTTGTGTTCCCATGTATTTACCATTTCCATAAAGAACTCCTACACCAACTTTAGTATATGAAGAATTCATCATGTTTGCTCTATGACCTGGTGAGTTCCACCATTGAGTAAATAATTCAACAGCATCATATGTGTTGTATGCTATATTTTCACCTGTTGTAGTGTATCTATAGCCTACTGCTTGCAACCAATTTGTCCACTTTGTTCCATCTGGATTTGTATGGTCGAAGAAATTATTTTGGATCATATCATTACTCTTATATCTAGCTACTTGTAATAAAGTATTATCTAATGTTAACGGTTTTAAACCCGCTTCTGTTCTTTTTGCATTCATTAATTCAAGAATCTTTTGTTCAGCAGCAGCTTGTACAGTTACAGAATAATTAGCAGGTAACTTAGGTAACCCCTGAACATCTAGCGAGCTTGTACTTGTAGAAGTATTTGTTGTACTTCCTGAATTTGTTGTACTTCCAGTTGTTGTTGTGCCAGTACTATTTGTATTTCCTGTTGTAGGTTTTGTAGTTACAGTACCAGTCGTACTTCCTGTTGCGGGTTTAGTTGTTGTTACAGTTCCAGTTGTACCTCCTGTTGTACTTGTCGTATTTGAAGGTTTTACTGTAGATGTTTTATTATTATCTTGTACTACGTTATTTCCAGAATCGAATACCTTATCACTTGATGGAGCTTTAGTCCCTATAACTTGTCCACTTTGAGAAGTTGTATATATTCTATTGTTTACTAAAACCTTTCCAATCTCCATTATACCATTCTGATTTAGGCAATAAGTCTCACCATTAACTTTAATAACACCAGTTTGCATTGCTCCACTATTATCAAAGTATGACCATTGACCATTGTTATTAACCCAACCAGTTTGTAATCCTCCATTAGAGAATACATTGTAATAATTGTTAAACATTGAATTAGTAGTCGCTGCAGATACTCCTAATGGTGCAATACTAGTCATTGTTGTAGCAGCAATAACAGCCGTCACTATCTTTCTTAAAAAAGCTTTCTTCATTAGTTTTTCTCCTTTGTTTTTTTATTTGTCTTCTGAATTTTTAAGGTAAACATTTTCTTTATTAATTGCTTCACTTGTTTACTCTTTCAACGAAGTCCATGCCTTAATACTATCACCTTTTCGACATTATTCAACACGTTTTTCCTTAGAGATTCTCTTTAAAAAGAAAATAGCTGTAACTTCCTCTGTTTTACTTATTTTTACTCTACCGTCCGCCCTTATATGCTCTAAACCTTGACTCCACAAAGGACTACCCCCTATATTTTTTTCGAAATATCATAGTATTATTAAAAATATCGTTAATCAAAAGCCTTGTTTTTTACATTTTATTCATAATTATTATAATAATTTTAACATTATTTATCTATATTTAAATTTTATAGTTTTACAAAAAAATATAGGTGGATAATCCACCTATAAAATATTAATATAAGAAAGTTAAGTATTAGTTAATGGGGTATCTACACAGTATACATTTTTTTCCTTAAATATATTCCATGTCATCAAAAATAAATAATATTTATTTTTAAATAATTTTCATTATTTTATCTACAGTTCCCAATACAGAAATGTTGCTTGTATCAATCTTTTTAGTTGACATTTCTTTATATAAATCAAGACGTCCAACACTTCTACTTACGCACTCTTCATCCCTTAACTTTAACTTTACATCTCCTAAAATTCTCTTCTTTAGAGCATCTTCATCACAAATTAAAGTTATCTTGATAATCTCAAAATTCAAATCATTTAACGGTTCTAATATATCATCAAAAATTTCTTCCATATGTATAACCCAATTAAAAATAATATATTCTAATGATGAATTAGTAAGAAAGCTTCTCAGTAAATAATTTATATTATTTATAACCATTTTCTTATTTTCCTCATTAACTACGAAAGGATTTATCATCCAGCACCAATCCCCATCAAGCCATACTGAATTTTTTAACTTTTTATTTAACTCTCTACAGGTTGCACTTTTTCCAACCCCCATAGTTCCATTTATTATTATCACTTTTTTCTTCATAGCTCTCTCCTTTTTATAATGTCCAATTCACACGGACTAATATGGTACATCTTTAGAATGACTTCTTTTATGATCCCATATTTATAATAACACTATCCACTTAATTGTTAAATATACCCTTTTTATCATATATATTCAATAACCATTAGTGCATTGACTATAAAAAATTTTTGCTTCTTAATAATAAAACTCAAAAAATATAGTTTCTAATGCAACATTTCATGTTTTTCATATAATATTCCAACATTGCCACATAATATTCTAAACTATATGATATAATAATTAATCAAAGTTATTTATTTTACGAAACAAAATATAATTATATCGAAGAACTAAAACAATTATGTTTTTAAAAGGAGCTTAAAAATGAAATACGAAAAAATATTCCTATCAATCACTTTTTTATTAACTTACTTTATAAGTATAATACTTTTACCGAAAGGTTTTATTGGAGCCTTAACTATTATAATGGTTATTCCAGCTTTCGCTGCTATAATTTCGATATTAATGGAATCAAGGTCATTAAAAGTATTACTAAATCCCTTTACTTACAAAATCACATTGAAGGGCTTAATTTTCGCTATTGCATTTCCATTAATTGTGATCTTTCTATGCGGGTCATCTGCATATTTAACTAAACAAGGTGTATTATCAGAAAATATATCGTACATATTTCTCGATTCTATAAAGATTACTTTGATCTCTTTAACACTTTTTATAGCTGGATTATTTGAAGAGTATGGTTGGAGAGGTTACCTTTTACCTCGTCTTTTAAAAAGATATAGTATTAAAAGAACAAATTTTATAATGGGTATCATTTGGTCATTATACTATGTTCCAGCATTCTTTATTCTAAATATGCATTTTGGTTTACCTAACGCAGTTACATATGTAGTTTTGCAATGTGCAGCTATTTTTGCGTTGAACTATTGCTTTACTTATCTTTATACAATGTCACCAAATGTAATTTTACCAAGTATAATGCACATATTATGGAATAATATAAACATAGCCACACTTGGCTACTCTTATAATAATGTTTCTTATGGATTTATTATTGGTAATGTAAAAATTATTAATGGGGAAGGATTATTAGGGTTAATTTTTTTAAGCATATTTGCAATTTACGCTCACAGAAAATTTTCCAATCATCCGAGTTTAAATATATAGCTATCTAAAATTAGCTTAATCATAGCATGTCACTCAAAAAAGCAGTATAACTCCATACTCTATAATATCATTATAGACTATAGCATATATGGTTGTGTTCTTTAAAACTCTGACCTAATATCTCTAGTCTTAAATCTAGTTTTCTTAAAGAATTAAAGATAGGCCGAGTCACGCTCTACCTATCTTTAATTCTGTTTTTCATATTATTATGTTTGAATTGTTTTGCTTATGTCTACATTATCATATTATAACAAAATAATCCATATTTTCTTATGCATTTGTAAAATCTCACAAAAATAATGAACTATCAACAATTTTAATGTAAAAATCGCTACTAGAGCTTCTTTAAATAAGACAAGCTAACTCAACCCGTTATATCACTTAAACTAATTAAATGCCTTTAAAACTAAAGTTGCATTGTGTCCCCCAAAACCGAAGGAATTACTCAAAGCATAAGTAAATTCCAGATTCTTTCCTTCATTAGGTACATAGTTTAAATCACAATCAGGATCTTGATTTTTGTAATTTATTGTTGGAGGGATAAATCCTTCTCTTAGAGCACATGCTGTTATAATCGCCTCTATAGCACCTGAAGCTCCTAACAGATGACCCGTCATTGATTTTGTTGAGCTTATAGCAAGTTCATACGCATGTTTCCCAAAAACAGATTTTACAGCCATAGTTTCATTTTTGTCATTTGCTTTTGTTGATGTTCCATGAGCGTTTATATATCCTACATCGGAAGGTGTAATCTTTGCGTCTTCAAGCGCAATTTTCATACATCTTGCAGCCCCCTCCCCTCCTTCAGCCGGAGCAGTTATATGGAACGCATCATTAGTGCACCCATATCCAACTATTTCGGCAATTATATTAGCTCCTCTATTTAAAGCATGCTCATATTCTTCAAGTACAAGAACACCCGAACCTTCTCCAAGTACAAATCCATTTCTTTCTGAATCAAACGGCCTAGATGCAGTAGCCGGATCATGATTTGTTGTCATAGCTTTAATTGCACAAAAACCCGCTAAAGTTAGTTTCGTTACACAAGCCTCTGCTCCACCAGCAATCATTATATCTGCGTCATTTCTTTGAATTACTTTAAATGCGTTCCCAACTGCATTTGTTGAAGTTGCACACGCTGTAACAGTACATTCATTATAACCTTTAGCTCCAAATTTTATAGCAACAAGCCCTGAAGCCATATTAGCTATCATCATTGGTACTAAAAACGGACTTACTCTTCTAGGACCTCTTTCTTTCAATTCATCATACTGACTTTCTAAAGTCCCAATTCCTCCTATGCCGCTACCAATTATTACTCCCATACGTTCTTTATTTATTTTTTCCAAATTAAGTGCCGAATCTTCCATAGCCATTTGAGCTGATGCTAGAGCAAATTGTGCAAATCTATCCATTCTTTTAACTTCTTTTTTATCAATAAAGCTACTTGGATCAAAATCTTTTACTTGAGATGCAACTTTGGTAGATAAATCAGAAACATCTATTCCCTCAATCATACTAATTCCAGACTTTCCATCCTTTATTGACTCCCAAAGCTTATCTGCTCCAATCCCAAGTGATGTAACTGCTCCAATCCCTGTAATAACTACTCTTCTACTCATACTAAACCTCCTACTTTCCGTAACCAATACAGTATAATTCTTTCTAATTTACAAAGTATTTACTTTATAACTTTTAATCGATATAATAAATCTAAACAATTTAAAATCATCTTTCAATATGATTTTATATGTAAATTGTTAATTAAAATGAACAGATATTGCTTTTTTAATGTCCGATATATTTCCAAAATGAATAAATTGATATATTTAATTTTGTTCAGCATCAAATATATTACATAAAATTATTGCCTTATTATTTTTCATTTATCTCAATAACTATTTTTTAGAAAAGGTGTTTAAAATATGAAAGACTTAAAAGAAACTATTATTGAAACTGTAGATTATATTGAAGATAACCTCTATAATAAGATTTCTTTGGCTGACATCTCACTACATACAGGAATATCAAAATATTATCTACACAGAATCTTTAAATCTTTAACCGGCGAATCTATTATGGAATATGTTCAAGGTCGAAAATTAACATCTAGCCTTAACGAATTAATTAATACAACTATGCGAATTATAGATATTGCTCTTGAGTACGGTTTTGATTATGAACAATCATATATTAGAGCATTTAAAAAATGTTTTGGACATACGCCTCTTAAAATTAGATCCGATAAGATTTCTTTGAGTTTAATACTTAAAGAAAAAATTAATTGCAATGATATCTTATCCATAGGTAATTCTATTACATATAATCCTCAATTTGTCTTTAAACAAAAATTCAATTTGATTGGGATAAAGCATAAGATATTAAGCAAATCTGGTGATAAAAGCGCAAATTCATATGGTCGAGATTTCTTCTATAATCATAAGCATAAAATTAATAATTTGATAAACCCACATGAATACTTTGGTTTTACAGATTGGGGTAGTGATGACTTCATATATTACATTCCAAGTGTCCAAGTTTCTGATATAAATACTATACCTGAAGGAATGATTAGTATTTCTATACCAGCTCATAAATATGTAGTGTTCCGTTTTGTTGGTTTCTTTCGCCCTGACGATCTTAACGGAAGACATTTAGGCCGTTTATTAGTCCAGTTATATAGAAAATGGATTTTTAAGTCTGGCTATAAATTTGCTGCCACCTTCAGGTTCGAATATATAGACAATTCAAGGTCCAAAGACAATTACTGTGAGCTATATGTATATCAGCCAATAGAAGATCTAAAAAGAGAAAACTAGACTCATATTTACTAATTTAAATTAATAAATACGAGTCTAGTTTTCTTAGCTTCTGAATATCATATATTAACAATGTAATTAACTTTTATAATTATAGGGGAGCAATTTTATGGTATTATTTTTGTTATTAGTTTGTGGATTTTGTTGGTCGATTGTTTATGTAAAATTAATTCATTTAGGTTTTAGATATAAAGCTTGCGGAATTCCATTTATTGCATTAGCTCTTAATTTTGCTTGGGAAAGTGTCAATTGTTATTTCGATTTAAAAGATAATATATTAAATATTACAACTTATATCACTTTAATTTGGCTATGCTTAGACATTTTAGTCATCTTAACTTACCTATTATATGGGAAGCGCTATTTCCCAAAACATACAAATAAAGAATACTTCTGGCCATGGACTTTGATTATATTTATAATGTCTTTTGTTATCCAATATTTCTTTATCATAGAATTTGGTGATTTAGCTAAATTCTATTCCGCTTTTATCCAAAACCTTATAATGTCTATATCATTCATAATAATGCTTGTCGGTAGACCCGATATAAAGGGACAAAGTTTAACTATAGCTATTAATAAATGTATTGGTACCTTAGCAGCTACAATCTCATCTAGCATTATTTTGCATAGTGGATTAATCATTACTTTAGGAATTTTCTGTTTTATATTTGATACCGCATATATATACTTTTTAAGCCATATAAAACGATTGCATTCTGCTTTTCGTAAATCATCCACAAAAATATAATTCAATAAAAGATAAAGCACCATTAGCGGTGTCTTTATCTTTCATTCAATATATCCAAACGATTCGAACACATTATATTTATCCAATTTATTTCTTGAAACTCTTTCACAAATTTAACCATTTCCTATTCACTGCTGAATAAAAATCATCTTGAATTCTTAATTTAACCTTAAATAAATTTATAGCTTTAATTCTTTGAAAACAAGATGATATGCAGCTCTGGTTACGAATATTTTTATACTTATGCCTTATTGAACGTATGTAAGAAAAATTTAGCAAACAAATAAAAAAACAGCACTCAGATATGTAGAAATATCTAAAAGCACTGTTTTAAATTATTCACTTAAATTTTTAATTAATACTTGATTTATTCTTTTTCTATCGCATTTTAAAATTATAAATTCATACTTGTCATAATTTATCTTTTCTTTAGGTTTTGGATATGACTTCAATTGAGAGTAAATCCATCCACCAATAGTATCAATATTTTCAGCTTCAATATTAGTATCTAAAAGTTCGTTGATATCTCCGATTAAAACTTTACCATCAACTACATAGCTACCATTATCAGTCTCTCTTATTTCCTCTTCTCCGTCATCATCAAATTCATCTTGAATTTCACCAACAATTTCTTCTAAGATATCTTCGGTAGTCACAAGCCCTGCTGTACCACCAAACTCATCTATAATTATTGCCATTTGAGCTTTTTCCTTTTTGAAAGTTTTAAACAATTCACTAATTGATAATGATTCGGGAACAAATTTAATTTCTCTAATAATTCCTTCTATGTTATCATTGCCTTCAAATTTAAGTTTATATAAGTCCTTAATATGTATGAATCCAATTACATTATCTTTACTATCTCTACATACAGGATATCTAGTCAGCTGTTCCTCTAACGCATAATTTATAATTTCATCAAAAGTATCTTCAATAAAAATACATGCCATATCAGTACGCGGTATCATAATATCCCTTACTGTTTTTTCCGAAAAGTCAAATATGTTATCTACAAAAGTTAATTCCGTTTGGTCTATTAATCCATGTTTATAGCTATCTTCAACTAAAAGCTTTATTTCCTCATCCGTATGAGCTGCTTCTTGCTCATTAATTTGTGAAATTCCAAATATCTTTAAAACCAAATTAGTACTATGGTTAAAAGTCCACATTATCGGATAAGTCAATCTATAAAAAGCTATAAGCGGCAAAGCTGTATACATTGCAATATTTTCCGTGTTTATAATTGCCAATGATTTAGGTGCCAATTCTCCAAGTACAATATGAAGACCAGTTATAATTGAAAATCCTAAAACCACTGAAATTGAATGCAATGTTATTTCCGGCAAATTAAATAGATTTATTAAAGGTCTTAACATCTCTGCAAATGCAGGCTCTCCAACCCAACCAAGTCCTAATGACGCTAAGGTTATTCCTAATTGACATGCAGATAAATACGAATTCAAATCTTTAACAACTTTTAATGTATGTTTTGCATTTCTGTTCCCTTCCATTGCCAATGTTTCTATCCTTGATTTTCTTACCTTTACCATTGCAAATTCTGTTGCTACAAAAAAACCATTCATAAATACAAGCAAAATTACAATAATAACATTTAATATTATAATCATATATTGATAGTTTCCCTCCCAATTTATTGTATGTATACTACTATATAATACTATTTTAAATACTAATTAACATTATAACATATATTGTTTAATAAGTTAGAGTATAAACAATTAATAATTCATTTTATTTTATATTCTCCATTCTCCAATTAATTAAACCCTACTATTTTTCTTACTAAAACAAAATCTGTATACACTTATGAGGAATGACTTTTTATCGAGTTTGTCCATTTAAGTTCATTTTTATCTACTCTTTATCTATACCTTCAACATCTGTTTTCATAGCTTCAACTATATAAATATCCAACTTCTGACTCAACTTTAAAATTTTATTATAGTCCAGCCTTTCACTAATTATTTCATTTAATTCATCCCTTAATTCTTCAATTTCTTTCTTTTTGTCCATGCCGTACCTCCAATAAAATACTTTTTAGCTATATATTGTATTTAAAGCCATTAGTAATTACATTATATAACAAATATTGTTTACTACCAGGAAACTTTCGACTTTTTTCGGAAGCTATAGAATGAGACTAACTATATGAAGTCAATATAAGTTAATAAAAAAATTATATTTTTTAGTCAATAAAAAAGTGCATGACAAATAAAGCAATCACATTGCTTGGAAAATTAAGGAATTAAATTTGTGAAACA
>Ga0183101_1002915_pt1 | contig 10574 bp, 11 predicted proteins | sample Biomet3_FD_127790 | JGI IMG/M metagenome (GOLD analysis project Ga0183101, IMG submission 127790) | Microbial communities from bioreactor (seeded with sewage sludge) at LBNL, California, USA - Biofuel metagenome 3 | ecosystem: Engineered > Bioreactor > Anaerobic > Unclassified ... | reverse complement strand
ATTTTAAAAAGAATATCTTTATAATTCTTGTTAAACATCATAAATTAGCCTCTCAAGTTATTATTTAAATTAAACTAAATACTAGAACCTATATGTTTTTATTTCACAGGTTTTAGATTATATTTAACAAATATAGACTTAGCCTCATCTGAAGCAGTAAAATCCATGAATTTTTTAGATAATTCCGTATCTTTAGAACTTTTCAAAGTGCTTATAGGTACTACTTTAATTGTGTTTTCTTCCTTAGGAATTTGTACTAAATCTACATTTTTAGATGCATTCAATGCATTATCTTCCCATATAATAGACGCATCTGCTTTTTTCATAGAAAGAAATGTTACTATTTCATTTACTGTTGGAACTGTAGATACAACATTACTTTTAACTTGTTCCTCTATACCAGCCTTTGCAAATAACTTAGATGCTAACTTACCTAGTGGAGATGTCTTAGAATCTCCTAAAATAATTTTAACTCCTGATTTAGAAAAATCTTTTATACTATTAATCCCTGCAGGATTCCCTTTAGGTACAGCAATTACAGGCACATGATAAACCAAATCCTTTTTTTCTAAAGTTAAATTCTTTTTATTTGCCGTCTCATAATCTTCATCTGAAGCCAATACACAAAGATCCCCTTTATGTGAAACTTCCATTTGACCTATAAGTTCTGAGGAATTAGCATAAGTATATTCAATTTTAACCCCATATTTTTCTTCAAAGCTTTTAGCTATTTCCTCCATTGGCTTGTTCACTCCTGCAGCACAATAGACAAATAGAGATTTTTTCTCCTCATTACTTTTAGTAGTAGTCGCTTGGGGCTTTTGTCCACATCCCATAAACGTAGTAGAAACTAGTAAAAAGCCTATAACTGAACTTAATACTTTCTTTATTTTCATAAAATTCATCTCCTTATTTTAGCTTTCATTAATCAAAGACCCTTTAAAAATGTGAGTATTCATTCAACACCTGTGTACTCTATTTTTTTATTTCTAGATGATATAAATCTTAAAAATTTGTTATTTCACACTGTTAGTTATTCCAAAACTTTCTTACTGTTCTTTAATTGGCGGCTTACCACTAATTATCAAGTTAGCTTCTTCTTCTGAGAGGTTGTAATTCAGAAAATCTTTGTAAAAACTTCTAGTCTCTTTAACAATATCTATATTTTTAAATTTATCAGGATGTAAAAGTTTTGCAGCCCACTGTATCTGTAATGCTTCTTCAGCACCATAGCGGTCCCATAAAAAAGCTCCATCTGGATTGTGGATTATTTTTCCTTTTTGAACAGCAGCTACTTGCTTCCATTCATCAGTATTCAAAATCTTGTCCGCATCCTTTATATCAGATTGTACTATGATTACGTCCGGATTCCATTTCAATATCTGTTCCATGGATACCTGTTTCATATTACCTTTTATTTCTGCTGCAGCATTTATTCCCCCTGCTGCATTAATCCATGAATCAATGATTGTGTTGCTGCCGTCAATAGTCAATGGTGAAAGTGCATTAATGTGTAGAACCTTTGGTTTCTGCTCTTTTGGTATATTTGAAGTCACGTCTGTTACCATTTTAAGTTTACTATCTAAATAAGAAATATATTTATCTGATTTTTGTTTTCCTTCAGTCCCAAGTATATCCCCTGTAATCTTAAAACAATTTTTCAATTCATCAAAATTTGTAAAACTCAATTGTACCACAGGGATACCTGTACTTATTATTTTATCTGCATATTTATAACTTGTAGGTGTAAATACAATGTCCGGTTTTGTTTTTATAAGCTCCTCTATATTAACATCTGCAGTAGTAAAAACGGTTGTTGCTTTATTCATTTGAGGATTTACTTTATACAGCCATGGTCTTCCCTTGGCAGTATGGATTGTAGCAACAATCTTTCCTCCAGATCCCAGCATAGCTAGTACCTCATTATGTGCAGGCCAAGCATCGCCTATTTTTTCAATATTTGTTGGAATTTCAACTTTTTTTCCTGCCATATCAGTAATTACTTTTTTATCCGACTGTTTTTCTTTGGAAGTTATAGATACATTTTCCTTATCACCACAAGCAACCATAAACAAAATAGTTACTAGAGCTGTTAATGTTAATATTAACTTTTTTATTTTCATAGTAAAATCACATCCTTATAATTTCATCTTGAAGAGAAAACAAAAATCATTATTCTTAATCTATTGTTCCACCAAGCTTTGTGAAAGTAGTATTATAGAATTTTTGATAGAATGCATCCGCTTCTTTAATAATATCTGTATCACTAAATACTTGAGTATTTAATTTCTGGCTTAACCACAATATCCCTAAAACTGTTTGTGGGCAAGGCATATCCCATTGGGATATTTTTGAAGGAATTAGATAAACCTTCTTATTCTTTACAGCATTTACAGTTTTCAAGCTTTCATTATTGAGTACATCTGCCGGTTTTACTCCACAGTATTGTGTAAGAATTATTACATCAGGATTCCATTGTATTAGATGTTCTGCTGAAACCTTAACCCATCCTCCCTTTAAATCAGATGAAACATTTATTCCTCCGCATAAGTCGATTAAAGAATTTTGGAACATATCACTGCCCGCTGTTGAGTACATGTCAGAGCCTGCAATATATACCTTTTGTTTGTCCTTCTGTTCTACATTTTTAAGCTTATTTTTTACAAAATCTATCTTTTGTGTATAGTAATCATTAAAAACTGCAGCTTCTTTTTCTTTACCTAATACCATTCCTAGATTTGTCATAGTAGATTTTAACTCATCAAGCGTTTCTGCTTTTATGGCAAAAACCTTTAAGCCATGACTTTCGATATCAGCTACAAGCTTTTTGTTTGCTGCAGTTATTAAAACAAGGTCTGGTTTTAAAGCAATGCCTTCCTCCATGTTAAAAGTATTTTTGTTTTTGAAATCCGGTAATTCCTTAGAATTTGGCAATAAAGTACTTACTATGGGATTTTTTAAAGTGTTTCCATCTGCACCAACCAGAGTTTTTTGTGCACCCAGCGTACAAATCATTTGAACCGGTATAGTATAATTAGTTAAAACTCGTTCTGCCGGCTTGGACAGTTCTATTTTTCTTCCCAATCCATCTGTCACAACGATTTTTGAGTTATCTTTTGCAGAATTTGTTGAAACTGTGCTTTTGCCACATCCCGCAAAAGAAAATACAATGAGAAATAATAAAATTAATAATCTAGATATTTTTTTCATTTTTAGATCCCCCTAATATAATTTTTTCTTATTAATTATTCAGTTACATTATTTAATGTAGATTTTCCTATTTCTTTTTCTTCGTAATAAAAACGTTTTTTATTTTTTAACCATTAATCATAGGTATGCAGGCTTTCATCTGCTCTCCATTTGAATTAAGTGTAGTAATAATTTTTACATTGATGCCATATGCTTCTTTAAGCATATCCTCTGTCACAACTTCATCCACATTCCCCACTGTGAATATATTATTTTTTTGCATAAATGCCACTTTTGTGGAACATAGAAAAGCATGATTTGGAAAATGTGAGGTCATAACAACTGCTAGTCCTTTTTCAGAAAGCCTATTTATCTGTTCTAATACTCTAATCTGATTTCCAAAATCCAAATTAGAAGTTGGTTCATCCATTATCAATATTTTTGGCTGCTGAGCAAGAGCTCTAGCAATTAAAACCATTTGCCTTTCCCCACCACTTATTTCTGTATATATCTTATCCTTTAAATAGGACATTTTTAAAGTATTTATAGCCTCCTCTGCAATATTCACATCCTCTTTCGTAGGAGAAGCAAACATTGAAAGATGAGCAGTTCTTCCCATCAATACCACATCAAAAACTTTAAAGGGAAAAGGTGGCGTATGTGCCTGAGGTACATAACCAATAGTTTTAGCTAATTGCTTTCTAGACCAATTATGTATATTCTCTCCATCTAAAAGTATTTCTCCACCCTTTAACTTTAAAAAACCTAATATAGTCTTAAAAAAAGTTGTTTTTCCTACACCATTAGGTCCTAACAAGCATAATATTTCTCCCGAACTTACATTCATAGATATATCCTTTACCACAATTCTTGTGCCATAACCACACATAGCGTTTTTAACTTCTAATCTCATATCCATCCTCTCCTTCCTTTAATCAAAAGATAAATAAAAAAAGGTGCTCCAATTAATGATGTGAGAATTCCTAGAGGGATTTCCATAGAAAAGGCACACCGAGCTATATCATCAACCAATAGAAGGAAAGTGCTACCAATGAATAATGAAGCAGGTAATAGCACTTTAAAATTAGGTCCCACAACCATTCTAGCTATGTGAGGTATTATAAGTCCTATCCATCCAATCATGCCACTAATTGATACAGCCCCAGCTGTGATTAAAGTTGAACAAAGTATAATAATTACTCTTAACTTTGAAGTATCAATACCTAGAGACTTTGATTCTTCATCTCCAAAGGAAAGAACATTAAGTTTCCAACGCAATAAAATTAGTGGTATAGCCCCTATACTCAATGGTATTAACAATATTTTAATATCTTTCATAGTAACGGAAGATAGCCCACCCATAAGATAAAAAGTTATAGCTGGAAGCTTTTCATATGGATCAGCCACATATTTTGTAATTGAAATAAAAGATGAAAATAGAGCTGAAATAACCATGCCGGTAAGTACAAGTACTAATGTGGCATTGTTACCCCTTCCTATAATCACACTTATTAAATAAGTTACAGTCACCGCTGCAAGCCCAAATAGAAATGCTGAAATCTGTATACCAAAAGCACCAAATGATAAAAGAATCCCAAATGCTGCACCGAATCCAGCACCAGCAGAAGCTCCAAGTATGTCTGGAGATACCATTGGATTTTTAAATAGACCCTGATAGGTGGCACCGGCCACAGACAAAGCTGCTCCAACCATTAACGATGACAAAATTCTAGGAATCCTAACATTGAAAAGCACCGTTTCAATAGTACTAGATTCTGCTGTATTGGATTCAAAAACTTTTGATAATATAGCATTAAAAAATTCTGGTAAGGATATTGAGTATCTTCCTATAACTAAGGAAATAAAAATAGCCAATATAGGCAAAGCAGCAATAATAACCATAAAATAAGTTGCTTTTCTTTGTTCAAATTTTTTCTTCTGATTTTTTAATTTCAGTTTTAAATTTTCTGACGAATCAGTTAACTCTAATGGTTTTAACATATACTTATCCTCCTTATTTCATAATCCTTATATTTACTCTTATCTGGACTTAATCCTACAAGAACTCCTTTCCCTAATTTCAAATCTGCTTGTCCTATTAATAATTATTTTTTAATAAATGCCCAGAGACCTGAATCATCATCAATTATTTTATAAGAAGGTATATTTGCTTCAGTTACTATCCTATTAAATTTTTCTCCAGTGTTGTCTTTTACAAAGCCTTTTCTTCTTCCTTCCCAATTTTCTTCCCTTGCCTCCATTTTTTCAAACACTTCTTTTTTAAGCTCTGCATTGCCAAAGCCTCCTCCAATATATGCACAGCCTCCCTTTGAAAGCACTCTGTATATCTCTTTAAAAGCTTTAACCTGATTTTCCCAAAACCATATAGATCCTCTGCTAATCACAAGCTCTACTGTTTCATCCTCAAAGGGAATTTTATGAACATCCCCAAGCACGGTCTCCATTCTATATTCAAAACCATTACTTTTGATTCTATTATCAGCAATTTTTAAAGTATAAGGAGATATATCCAACAAATACGTAAACATATTTGTTATTTTAGCTACCTCAATTCCAAGATGGCCTCCACCGGAACCTATATCAAGACAGGTTCCTTGATTTATATTCGTTTTTTCTTTTATTTGAGAAGCAATAACTGGATAAATAGGCGCAAATACATTGCTTGCTATTTCATCAAATTCTAAAGCTTTTTTTTCACCATCCATTAAAACCCGCCTCCTCTTATTTCACCCTTTTTATCCATTTTAACCATTAATGCTCCATTGTTAAAAAACTCGCTTCCGCCTCCTTGCTTAATTAAATTCCATACTCTATTACGCTCTGTAACTACAGTACTTGCAAGCATGTTAACTCCATACTTGTATAAACAATCTGTCATAGGTGTACTAGGTCCCACAATGGTAACATATGCATTACTGCTAAGCTGCAGAAGTCTAGGTAAAGTTTTATTTATTAAAGTAGTTCCTGTTATAAATACAAAGTCCTGTTGAGGCAATATATATTCACAGGATGGGTCTGGAAAATCTCCATTTTGAGGAATTCTTTCAAGTATAGAAAGTTCACATATGGGTGCCAATTCTTCAAGATCTCTAAAATGACCTATAACTGCTACCTTTTTCCCCTTTAGCTTATCTTTCATATATTGAAAAGCACCATCCTTTGGTTGTTCATTTAGATTAATACCACTGAGTTTCTCAACATTATCAGGAGTATTAATTGCAGAGTTAATTACAGCTAAGCCCAAAGCCGCCTCATAATTATTCCAGGATTTTATGAGTTTTGCTACTTCATAGGCTCTCAATCCAACCAAATTACCTGCCATTGGAATATAGGACATTCCTTCTCTAGGTGTCATTGCCATGCCTGTCCCAATAGATTCTACTAGAAACCAATTTAACCCAGCCACAAAATCCTTTACAATCAAATCCTTAGGTACTAATTCTATTAATTCATCGTAAATTTTCCACATAATTATCTCTCCCATACTATTAACTTTGTTTCATCAAATTCTTTTCTATTTTGCATTAGCAATAATCTCCTCATATTGCTGATCAGTAATTTTTACATGGAAAAACTTATCGTAAAATTCTTTAGTCTCAGCTTTCATATCATATTTATAATTATCTGGATATAATAAATTTCCTAACCATTTTGCTCCCAAAATTCTCATTACTGAAGGTGGTCTATCAAACCAGTTATATGGTAAATACGGTATAACATATACTTTCTTATTCTGTACAGCTTTTATATGACTCCAACTAGAATCTGACGTTATTAATTTATATGGATTTTGAGACGCACTTACAAAGGATTGCTCAAAACATACTAATATTGTTTCAGGATTCCATTTAATCAGTTGTTCTATTGACATTTCATTTCTGCCATAGCCTTGTTTTACTTCTAAATCAGCTATATTTGCAGCTCCTACAAAATCCAATAATTGTGTGTGGGAAGATCCCTTTGGATCTGTTTGTAATCCCTTAGGACCTTCTGCATAATATACTTTAATCTTTTTATCTTCAGGTATTTTTGCTGCTATTCCTTTTATTTCATCGTAGGTCTTTTTACAATAATCTCCGAGTTCCTTAGCTTTACTAGCATCACCGGTTATTTTCCCCATAAACTCATAAGCTTTATCTAATTTATCTAAATCACCTGTTACATATATCACTGGTATACCAAGGTCTGTCTGTATTTTATCTGATTCTGCTACAGTTGTTTTAGTTAAATCCCCCATATTAAGTATAATATCTGGTTTCACCTTCAATAATTCTTCTTTATTTATAGTTTGACCTTGTCCAAAATTTCCACCAAGTACAGGAAGCTTATTATAACTAGCATTAGTAAATTTTTTTTCCCCTTCGGAGAGCTTATAATTTACTCCTACAATTTTCTCTGGTGCTAAGGTATACATAAATGTAGTACCTATAGGGCTAGTTGAATATACCTTTTTAATTTGAGAAGGTATTGTTACTTTTCTACCTGCCATATCAACTATTTCTTGTGTAGTCTTTTTTTCTTCTGCTGCACTGCTGTTGGTTTGTGATGTAGTTTTGCTGCTGCAGGCTGTAAAGCCAAGGATTAAAGTAGTACATATGCTCATAGCTGCTACAATCGTAAAAATTTTTGATTTTAAATTTTTATTCATCTTTTGTTTCCCCCTAATCTTTTTAATCAATTACTTGGATTAACTTTAGATTATTACTTTCTAAAATCTCAATAATTTTATCTTCCATGGAATTTCTATTATTTTCATCAATTCTAATTACTTGTACATCTTCTCTCATTTTTATTTGTTGAATAAAATTTGTATCACATTCTTTTAGTACTCCTAAAACCGGTGTATCACTATTAAGTATTTTAAAAATAGTTTCTTTAAATAATGCAGCCTTTTCCTCCATAAATCCTAATTCATCAAGTATTATTAAGTCCCTATTACCTAAGCTTTTTAACAAAATATCCTCAGAAATAACATTAAAAACACTTACATCTGAATGTAACACTTCTTTTTCACTATCATAAATTCCAATGTTAAAACTATCCTTCAAATTATAAAGTGAAATTACATTAAAAGATGTTGTTTTATCAGTAAATACTTTTTCTTGAATAAATCCACCTATAGAACAATCTATATTTTTAATAACTTTGTTTAATAATGTAGATTTTCCTATTCCCCTTTCACCAGTTATAAAAATATTTTTCATTATGTAACAATTCCCTTCCTTATATTAAAACCGTAATGTAAATGTGCCTCGTTTTATCTCTCTTTAACACCATATACCATAAACATATTTGAATCAGATCCAAATTTTCTTTTGCTACCAGTTATATCATTAACTTCTGCCTCGCCACCTTGTATATCCACATATACTCTGCTACTAATTTCTGTATCAATAGTTATCTTACTAATACTGTTTTGAAGCAGTATGTCTACATCCCATTGTGGTCTCATAAGATCACATATATAAAGCTGTTTTGCAAAGTCGTTACGCTGACGAATTAATTCTTCATTTTGCACAGCACGATTATATGTACTACGCGACCAATTTTGCATTTGTTGATAGGTTTTACCAGCTTCCTCTGCCAATTTAAAGCCATGCCCATAATTAGCATCAAAGTTCATAATTTTACCTCCAGGTACAAGAACCCTACACCATTCCTCGTAAGCTCTCTTAGGATCTGGCAATGTCCATGTAACATTCCTAGATATGATGAAATCAAAGCTTTGATCCTGAAACTCTAAATTTTGAGCATCCATTTTAATAAATTTTATTCCTTTGTAACCAAGCTTTTCTGCATTAGCTGCTGCATTATCTATCATATTTTGCGAATAATCTACAGCTGTTACTTCAAAACCTAAATCAGCCAGCAAAAATGTATAAAAACCTGCTCCTGTACCTATATCCAATGCACGAATTCCTTTTCCACTAGGAATTGCTTCGGTAATAATATCTGTCCAAATTTTACGTTGGAAGCCTTCCAAATCCTTAAGGCGGCATTCGCTGAATTCATCAGCTCGTTTCGACCAGTAGTTATTGATTTTTTCTTGTATTTTCATATCTTTTATCCTTTCATCATGAATTTCCAATAAATAGTGTTTATGCAATTTAAACCTATACTTATTTAGCAGGTGGCTCATCATTTATGATTTTATTAGCCTCTTCTTCTGAGAGATCATAATTTAAAAAGGTCTTATAAAAATACCTAGTTTCTTTGATTATATCTATATTAGGGAATTTATCTGGATTTAAAGTTTTTGCAGCCCATTGTATTTGCAACGCTTCTTCTGCGCTGTATCTATCCCAATAAAAAGCCCCATCTGGGTTAAAATATACTTTTTCTGTTTTAACAGCACTTACTTGCTGCCAGGTTGGGTCTTTTAATAATGTGTCCATAATTTTTTTCCCATTGTTTATCTTCATTAAAGTATTACTGCTCAATATTACGACATCTGGATTCCACTTTAACATCTGCTCCATAGATATTTGTTTATTATTTCCTTTTACTTCTCCAGCAGCATTTACTCCACCGGCTGTTTCTATCCATGCATTAATTATTGTATTGCTTCCATCTACTGTAAGTGGTGAAAGTGATGTTACATGAAGAACTTTAGGTTTTTGCTCTTTTGGTATTTTAGAGGTTACCTCAGTTATCATATTAAGTTTGTTATCTAAATAGGAAATATACGCCTCTGATCTTTTCTTCCCCTCGTCCCCAAGAATATCTCCTGTAAGTTTAAAACATTCTTTTAAACCTTTAAAATCAGTAAAGTTTAATTGGACAGTCGGAATATCTAATTCTGATACTTTATTTGCGCTTTTATCATTTAAAGGCATGAATACAATATCAGGTTTTGCTTTTACAAGTTCCTCTGTATTCACAGTATCTGTACTAAATGCTGTTACTGCCTTGTTCATTTGAGGATTTACCTTATATAACCAGGGTCTTGCTTTTTCTGTGAGAATAGTGGCAACAACCTTATCTCCTGCTCCTAACATAGCTAGTACCTCATTATGAGCCTGCCAAGAATCTCCTATCCTTTTGATATTTAAAGGTACTTCTACTTTTTTTCCTGCGGCATCAGTAATTGTTTTTGTTTGTGGTTTTTTTTCTTCTGTTTTTTGTGAACTTGAATTATTGCTGCACCCAACTAATAAAAAAACAATTGTAGAAATAGCAATAGCCATACATCTTAAGTTTCTTTTCATAACTACACATCCTTTAATTTTTATATTATAAATTCAAACTTGGATTTATTATGTTATGCTATGTTTTGTCATGTTATATTGTTTTTATTCTATCAAGAATATATTGAAAATTCAACTATATTTATTATTTTATTAATATTACTGGTAAATTATTAA
>Ga0183101_1001406_pt3 | contig 10574 bp, 14 predicted proteins | sample Biomet3_FD_127790 | JGI IMG/M metagenome (GOLD analysis project Ga0183101, IMG submission 127790) | Microbial communities from bioreactor (seeded with sewage sludge) at LBNL, California, USA - Biofuel metagenome 3 | ecosystem: Engineered > Bioreactor > Anaerobic > Unclassified ... | reverse complement strand
AAAGTTGATTTTGCATTTAAAAAGCTATTTGGAAGTGAAGAGAACAAAGATATTCTTATTTCGTTTATAAATTCAATGTTATCAGAGAATCAACAAATAAAAGATGTATATCTTAAAAATCCATATAATATAGCAAATTATAGAAAAGACAAAATGAGCATACTGGACATAAAAGCAGTAGATGATAAGGGAATCTGGTATGATATAGAGATGCAGCTTTCAGAGCAGATTTTTTATGAAAAGAGAGCCTTTTATTATTGGGCAAAAGTATATTCGGATCAATTAGAAGGTGGATATAATTATGATAAGTTAAGAAAAACTATATCTATAAATATTCTTGATTTTGATTATCTAGATGAAGAAAAATTTCATAATGTATACAAAGTTTACAATGAAAAAAGTAAGAAAGAATTATCCTCTGTATTTGAAATGCACTTTGTAGAATTGAATAAATTCAAAAAGGATTTTAAGGATGTAAGAACAGCTTTAGATAGATGGATAGTTTTTTTAAACAGGGCTTATGAACTTGAAAAGGATAAAATTCCAGAAGAATTGGCAGTAGATGAATCTGTAAAGAAGGCTGTAGAGAGATTGGACGTTATGTATTTGGATAAAGATGAAAGAGAAATATACGAAAATGATTTAAAAAGGCTTAGAGATTACATAGCGGGAATGAAGACAGCTGAAATAAGAGGAATGGAAAAAGGAATGGAAAAAGGAATGGAAAAAGGAATGGAAAAAGGAATGGAAAAAGGAATGGAAAAAGGAATAAAACAAGGACAGTATCATGAAAAAATAAATATAGCTAAAAACTTGCTAGACGTTTTAGACAATAAAACAATAGCTATTAAAACTGGATTAACTATAGAAGAAATACAAAAATTAAGGTAAGATAAGGAAGAAATTGAATTTAATGAAACAATAGGTGAAAAATGAAAATAAAAAAAGAAATGCATCATATACATGATAAAAGCTATAAAGATTTGTTTTCTAATAAGAAAATGCTAGTTACTATGATTCAAAGTTTTGTTGAAAGTCCATGGGGAAAAGACATTACAGAGGATAATATGGAATTAGTAAATAAGTCATATATTCTTTCAGATTATGAGGAATTAGAATCAGATATAGTATATAAAGCAAATATAGAAGATAAAGAAGTAATATTTTATATATTACTAGAATTTCAGTCATATGTTGATTATAGTATGCCTATAAGATTATTTATGTATATGTCAGAAATATGGAGAGAAGTATTAAAGAATACTAAAAAGATAGATGTTAAAAGTAAGGAATTTAAACTTCCAGCAATAGTACCAATCGTATTATATAATGGAGAGTATAAATGGACTGTAGAGAGAAAATTTAAAAATGTTATAAATAAAAACGAATTATTTGGAAATAACATAATTGATTTTGAATATATACTTATAGACATAAATAAGTATGAAAAAGATGAATTGATGAAATTAAAAAATATAGCATCAGCAGTATTTTTATTAGATCAAAAAGTAGATGTTGAAGAATTTATAAGCAGGATAAAAGAGATTGCAATAAACTTTAATAACTTGACAGAAGAACAAAAAATGATGATAAGGCATTGGTTAAGAACGACCTTGAATGACGATATGAAGAATAAATTAGGTGAAAGAATAGAGGATATTTTAATAGCAAAAAAAGAGGAGGTTGAAATAATGACTTCTAATATTTCAAGAACAATAAAAGAAACTTTTGAACAAACTAGAGAAGAAGCGAGATTAGAAGGAAGAGAGGAAGGAAGAGAGGAAGGAAAAATAGAAGTGGCAATAGAGATGTTAAAGGATGGAGAGCCAATAGAAAAAATAATTAAGTATTCAAAGCTTAGTGAAAATGAGATATTAGAGCTAAAGAAAAGTTTATAGAAATCTCACTTCTTCGGTATTTCATGAAAAGTATATTAAAGTATTTAGGGTGACCTCATATTCAGATATTGGTGAGGTGAGAAGAGCAAAGCTTGTTGATAATGATAATATTGTTTTAGATCCAGGAACAACAACTCTTATTATAAGAGTATATAATAATAAACCAGATTCAAGCATAAAATATGAAGATGATAATAATATCTTAAATGAATACGAAGTTAAAGTGGAGTTAGATAAGTGAATTTAATCTTGAAATTAATATAGGATTAGCTTAGTGTTACCAGCACTAAGCTTTTCTTATTTATATTGTATTAAATTTTTTATAAAAATAAACATTTATCTTAAATTATTTAAATTATTCTATGGAGCAATGAGTATCACAAAGGGGGGGCAGATACTTTTAAAGAAACACCAAGAACAAGCAGTGAAGTGAATAATTATTTAGTGCAGTTTTTTTGTTTTAGTGAAATTGGTTATAGGTTATAATATTACTATAATCAATATAAAGTATCAATACGTATGAGAGAGGAAGTGAAGCTTGTGTGTAGATTAAATCCCAAAGTTGATTTTGCATTTAAAAAGCTATTTGGAAGTGAAGAGAACAAAGATATTCTTATTTCGTTTATAAATTCAATGTTATCAGAGAATCAACAAATAAAAGATGTATATCTTAAAAATCCATATAATATAGCAAATTATAGAAAAGACAAAATGAGCATACTGGACATAAAAGCAGTAGATGATAAGGGAATCTGGTATGATATAGAGATGCAGCTTTCAGAGCAGATTTTCTATGAAAAGAGAGCCTTTTATTATTGGGCAAAAGTATATTCAGATCAATTAGAAGGCGGATATAATTATGATAAGTTAAGAAAAACAATATCTATAAATATTCTTGACTTTGATTATTTGGATGAAGAAGAATTTCATAATGTATACAAAGTTTACAATGAAAAAAGTAAGAAAGAATTATCCTCTGTATTTGAAATGCACTTTTTAGAATTAAATAAATTCAAAAAGGATTTTAAGGATGTAAGAACAGCTTTAGATAGATGGATAGTTTTTTTAAACAGAGCATATGAGCTTGAGAAGGATAAAATTCCAGAAGAATTAGCAGTAGATGAAGCTGTAAAGAAGGCTGTAGAAAGATTGGACGTTATGTATTTGGATAAAGATGAAAGAGAAATATACGAGAATGATTTAAAAAGACTTAGAGATTACATAGCGGAAATGAAAACAACTGAAATAAGAGGAATAGAAAAAGGAATAAAAGAAGGAGAAAATAAAAAGGCTTTTGAGATAGCTAAAAATTTATTGGATGTTTTAGATAATGAAACTATAGCTGTTAAAACAGGATTAAATATAAATGAAATAGAAAAGTTAAGATTATAAAATAAGTGATAACTCTAGGCTAGCGGTTTTGAAAGAATATTGGATAGTTAATCCTATATTAAATACTGTTATGTTATATACGCTAAATCAAGATAAAATGTATGAACAAAGCATAGTTAAGACTGAAACTGGAATTGTCAAATCAAAACTTTTTGAAGAATTTGAAGTTGATATAGAAGATTTATTTTCCTAGGAAATGATTGTTTAGGGGTTTAATAGAGTGGTATTTATTACCACTCTATCTTACTTATACTTAATATTAAAAATTGTAAAATACCCATAATAGGTTAGCATAAATATTTTCGCGATATACATAATAACATTGTGGAAATTTTCTATTGTTGGAGGAAGTAAAAATGTTTAAGAAAATGCTATCTATTATAATGTTTCTAATGATAATGTCATATATGTTATTTAGCTTTAAAGAAAAAGCTGCATTTGCGAGTATTAATGTTGCTGAAAAAAGACCTGTTAGAGTAGCTGTATTTTTAATAAATTTTAGTGATGATTATATTTCTTTAGTGCGTAAAGATTTAGAAGATATTCAAGAAGAAAATCCAGGAAAAGTAGAATTCACGTTTTATGATGCTAAATCAAATCAAGCAGTGCAAAATGAACAGCTTGATAATGTACTTAAAGAAGGTGTTGATCTTATAATAATGCATCTAGTTAAGAACAGGGATGAATTAACGGTAAAAAGAGTTACTAATCAAATTGCTAAAGCTAATATTCCAGTGATATTTTTTAATAGGGAGCCGCTGCTAAGTGAGATTAAAAGATACAATAAATCTCTATATATAGGGTTAGATGCAAAAAGCGATGGAACTATGGAGGGCGAGATTCTTGCTAATGAATGGAACACAAATAGAGATTCCATTGATAAGAACCATGATGGAATAATGCAATATGTTCTTTTAGAAGGTGAAAGAAATAATTTGGTAGCAGCTGATAGAACAAAATATTCTCTTTTAGCACTTAGTGAAGCAGGAGTAGAAACTCAGGAGCTTGAAAGAGTATTTGCTTATTGGAGTAGAGAACTCGCAAAAGAGGCCATAGAGTCGCTATTTTTAAAAACTGGACCTAAAATTGAAGCCATAATTGCAAATGACGACTCCATGGCATTAGGTGCAATTGAAGCACTGCAATCCTATGGATATAATTTAGGAGATAAAGAAAAAAATATTGCAGTAGTTGGTGTTGAGGGGTTGCCAGAATCACAGAAGTTAATTAATGAAGGATTAATGTTAGGGACTATTTTTCAAGATCCAAAAGCAATGGCAGAAGCACTTTATACTATAGGGATGAATATGGTTAAAGGCAGAGATCCAATTGAAGGTACTGATTATCAATTTGATCAAACAGGAGTTGCAATTCGCATACCTAATCAAATTATATACAAGAAATAATTTGATTTAGGAATATTAAAATCAGAGAAGAGCAACCATATACTTTTTGTAAAAATAAAAATTACCGAGCATAAGCATTGTATTAAATCTATTTTTTGTTTTAGGAAGAGAAAATATAGGTTATAATTAAAGTACTAAATAATTTTATGATACAGTTATTGTGTATGGGGAGATGATAGTATGGAATCGGGGAATTTAGAAAAATTATTATTAAAAGAAGAGTGGATTAATAATATAAAATATATGTCGCCAAGGCCTAGATATAATCATATAGAGTTACAAGGAGAATTGTATTTGCAGTTAAGAAACTATTTCAAAAAATCTTGTAATGTTTCAATTGAGGCTGCATTATTTTTGACTAAAGAAGATCCAGCTATTATCAAATCCGATAAAAATATTATTGATAATTTAATAAAATCAAAGAAAGCTGAAGTTGCTCCAGATGTTGCAGTATATTGTGATAAAAATCAAATTTTTTATAGAGGATATATAGGAATTCCGCAATTAGTTATAGAAGTTTTAAGTCCATCAAATTCAGATGATGATCTTATTTCTAAAAAGGACTTATATGAGGAATATGGAGTGCCTGAATATTGGATTGTATCACCAATGAGTAAGAAAGTATGGATTTATTCATTAGTAAATGATAAATATGAATTAAAGAATAATTGTACATTAAATGAAAAATTTAAATCTATAAGATTTGAAGATTTAGAGATGGATTTATCAGAAGTTGAATTAATAGAAGAAGATTAAGAAAATCTCCTGCCTATATTTTTTATTAGTAGGTAGGAGATTTTTCTCTTTCGTAGCTGAATAAATTTACATAAACATCAGAAGAAGTCATTCATTTTGAGTTTTAAGGTATTCATAATAGTAACGAATAGCTTCATCAACAATGGTATTTAAATAAACATTATCATCAATATGAATGGCTTTAATTTTACTTAGGATTCTTACAGTAGAGCGTCTTAAAGTATAGCTTCTTACCATATCAAAAGCTTCGCCATCAACAGATGGTGTTCTTCCATTTGGATTAACTTTTAAAGTTCTGTGGTCCAAAATTTCATTTTTGACATCAGGATTATATGGAATATCATGAGAATTTAAATTAGGTGTAGTATTAGTGCTATCATTGTTACTGTAATTATTATTATTGCTATTATTGTTGTTGTTGTTGTTGTTGGTGGTGGTGGTGGGATCGTGAATGGTGGGTGGCGCAGGATGCTCAATAAGGTCTTCATCAGAATCAAAAGAAAATGATTTTATAAGAGTCCCATCTAATTTAAGCTCTCCCTCTGAGAAGGTAAATATATCTGAAGATTCATTTTCCTCAATGGAAAAATCATCCTTGATTTCGCCTTTTACCTTAGATTTTTTTACAGACATGTTCATTTATAATTCCTCCCTATGTATTAAAATATGAAGAAATAATAGAGTATATAAGCCTCGTCATATCCAGAAATAATTACCCCCTCATATAAGATATATGCAAATATTAAAATATATAAATACTTTAATATGAAAAAATTTAAATTTTTTTATATATTCATAGGTTTCTAGGTTCATATTTTAGAATAAAAATGGGTTTAAATGTTTCTAGGAAAATAGGTTTATGGGAATATATTTTTCTAGGTAAGTATGTTTATAGAAAAATATTTACCTAGGAAAATATTTAAATATGTAAATATTTATAGGAAACATGAGGGTTTGAGATAGATGAATGAAAATTTATATAAAATATATTATGGCAGAAGTTAATAGTGACAGATATAAAAGAGTACTTAGTACATTTATTGTTTTAAGTAAATAATTTATAGGTTATAATATTATGTATGTTAAGTGTAACAAGCCAAAGGAGCGATAAGTTTGAATTTAGAACAGAAAATTGTTGATGATATATTGGATATATGCCATAAGCATAAAAGTATTAATAAAGTTATTCTCTTTGGATCTAGAGCAAGAGGGGATAATTTATTAAAAAGTGATATTGATCTTGCCGTGTATTGTGAAAATTCAATATCTGAATTTATTGAGGACATAGAAATGAATACAAGTACTTATTTGATTAATATTTATTAAATTGAATATGTACTGCAAGAATTCTAGCAGTAATTGTGAACTATGCATTGAAAATTATGAACTGTGGCTTGTGAACTGTAAATTGAAAATGTGAATTGTGCATTGAAAAACTGTGAATTGTAGATTGAAAACTGTGCATTGTGAATTGAAACATATATTATATCGAAAAGGGAGATTTAATAGTGAGTAAAAGCTTTACATTTAAACTGTATCTAATCTTTAGTATTATTGCCATATTAATGCCTACATTATTTATTATTTTAGTGCAGCAAAAAATAATTATATCCTTTGAAAAATGGGAAATTAGCAATTTTATTTATTTTATGTTTACTATTATTTTATTATTGGCCATTATTGTAAATAAAATTATAAGAGCATATATAAAATTAAAACAAATGAAAAGTAATTTAAATATTGGAGATAGAAAATATTCTAATGATGTTAAATTAATAGATGGAGAATCTCTATTCAATGAAATAGATAAAATAAATAGAAGTATAAGAATATTAAAATTTGAAAATAGTATTTTATATGATACAGCATTTGCTATATATAATATGGCATCTATACAAGAGTTATTAGATACTATATTAGCTCGTCTTGTAACTCACACAAATGCAGATTTTGGATTAATATTTTTGTTAGAAAAAGATGAACTTAAACTGAAATCACATTCTAATGTTTTATATGAAGAGTTAGAAAAGACAACTTTCAGAATAGGTGAAGGTCTTGTTGGATGGACATTTTATAAAGAACAGGGGTTACTCACGGATGATGTTCAAAAGGATTTTAGATATATACGGTGCATAAGTGATACAAGAGCCCAGATTACAATTCCTATAAAAATGCATGAAAAAATATTGGGTGTATTAGTTTTAGGAAGTAAAAAAGATTCGGATTTTGGAGAATCAGAGTTTAAATTGATTAATACTATATCTGGAGAAATTGGACTTGCTATAAATAATGCCCAATTAACTGCTAAGCTTCAAAAAGAAAATCAAAATAATCAAAGACTGTTTGAGCTAACTAAAAGAATAACCTCATCTATGGATTTGGAAGAGGTATCTAATATGGGTATTAAGATAGTAACTGAGATTATAGAAGTTCATTCATGTACTTTAGGTATATTTGATAAAGTGGATGAAAATAAGATTAATGTTATTTCATCTTATGGGGATGATAAAAAAGGTTTGGAGTTTAGTGGAACTGTGGAAGAAGCTTTTAAAAAGAAACATATGGCTGAATTAAAAGCAGATAAAGGATACATATATTCCATCCCATTATTATCAAAAGAAAGTTGTATAGGTATTTTACATATAAACACAAAAAATAAATTAACAATAGAAGAAATTGAACTTATAAATGGAACTATAACACCTTTGACAAGTGCACTAGAAAATGCCTTTTTATACAAAAATGTAGAAAGATTAGCTACAAGAGATGGACTTACAGGAGTCTATAATCATCGTTATTTTCAAAATATGCTTGATGAATATATTAGAAAAGTTCAAAAGGATGAGAATGATCTATCTATGGCAATGATTGATATAGATAATTTTAAAAAATATAATGATACTCATGGACATCCAGTAGGGGATCTTCTTTTAAAAAAGGTTGTAGAAGTTATGCGAAGCATTCTACGTGATGAAGATGTTATATTTAGATATGGTGGAGATGAATTCACGATAATTTTGCCTTATACTAATAGTGAAGATGCAGGGGTTATTATGGAGCAAATAAAAAATATTATTAGTGATTATAAATTTGAAATTGGTGATAAAGAGGAAGAAGAAACAGAAGAAACAGAAGAAACAGCATTAGATGTAGAAGTGATAAAAGAAAGCATGTTTAAATCGGAAAAATTATTTAATTCTAATATCTTTAAGAAGTGGATTTCTGAAAAAGTTGGACTAAGCAAATCTAAGTCTATATCTAACACTTTTAATATTACTATTAGTGTAGGAATTAGCTCTTTAGTTGATGTCAATTATGATAAGGAAATGTTAATAAAAAATGCAGATAAAGCATCATTAAAATCAAAACGAAATGGAAAGAATCAATTAACCATATGGAAGCCAGAATTAAATATGGATTAAAAAATAATCCAAAATTAATATATAGTTTCACACTGAAATTTAAATCAGGATATTACATAAATAAAAATATTTTCAATATACATATGAAATATCAATGCGTTGTACAGGCAGTTATACCACTTACCGTTGATACAACGTATTTTTTGTGGAATAATATGTGGACTATAGATACCCCAACTAAGACCTGAACTTATGCATATAACTCGCCGAAATGAGTAACATACTTTTGTTCCAGTTTCTAGGTAATTCTGATGGGTGATTTTAAGGCTATAAAGTTGTACCCAAAGTGCTATCCTCAAAGAACAAGCTCTCACAGAGAAAGTTCGAAGAACGAAATATGAAATTTCGATTCTCACTTTTTGAACTAGCACATTTGGAACAACTTATAGCCAAAGAATCACATCCATCAAAATTACCAATGAAACATTCCACAAAAGTATATTACTCATTTCTGGTTAGAAAATATTTCATAGCCTAAGCGTAGTTTATTATTGTGCTATCTATACAGGATTCCACAATGATATTCAAACTTGTGAAATTTCAATATCGCTGTTATTTAGTAAATCGAAACAGTAGATATGTAGTGTTATGAATATGGAACCCTATAAACAGACCAATTATAAGTTAGATCTACACTATGAAATATATCCTAACTAGAAAGCAGAAACATTTTTATGCAGCAGGCATTGAAAATTAGCTGTTAAAAGTTGTTAATTGTAGGTTGTTCAATTAACGCTTGTCACAATGAAATTGGGAGCAAGCATTAGTGGTGCAACCTGCAATTTAGCACTTTCAGCGAGATTTTCATAGTCCTGTGAAATAACAATGTTTCTTCTTTCGGTGGATTATTGCATAAATTTTAAACTATGCAAATGGATTTTCAGTTTTGTAAAGCATACCTTTTGGTTGATTGAATCCAACTTCTTTAACACCTAAATATCTAAATAAGTTGTAAACAGCTTTTCCAAAGTGTCCAAATGCAACTGCTCCATGATGAGGATATCTGCCTTCTACTAATACGTGACGATAGAATCTTCCCATTTCAGGAATTGCAAATACTCCTATAGCTCCAAATGAACGAGTTGCAACTGGTAATACTTCACCTTCTGCTACATAAGCTGTAAGTTCTGCATCTGCATTACTTTGTAATCTGAAGAATGTAATATCTCCTGGTACTATGTCTCCTTCAAGTGTTCCTCTAGTTATATTTGGTTCTTGATTTGGTTCAAGAGCTCTTGCCATAATCATTTGGTTTTTCATTGTTCCACATGTTAATTTACAAGCTGCTGTATTACCACAGTGGAATGCCATGAATGTATCATTTAATGAATAATTAAATTTCCCTTTAACTTCTGATTCATACATATCAGCTGGAACTGTATTGTTTATATCAAGTAATGTTACAACATCTTGGCTTATGCAAGTTCCGATGTATTCACTTAATGCACCATAAATATCAACTTCACATGATACTGGGATTCCCATAGCTGTTAAACGGCTGTTTACATAACATGGTACAAATCCAAATTGTGTTTGGAATGAAGGCCAGCATTTATTTGCAAATACAATGTATTCTCTTGAACCTTTATGTTCTTCCATCCAGTCTAATAATGTAATTTCATATTGAGCAAGCTTTGGTAAGATACCAGGCATTTTATTTCCTTCACCTAATTCTTTTTCCATGCTAGCTATAACGTCTG
>Ga0183101_1001220_pt1 | contig 10575 bp, 13 predicted proteins | sample Biomet3_FD_127790 | JGI IMG/M metagenome (GOLD analysis project Ga0183101, IMG submission 127790) | Microbial communities from bioreactor (seeded with sewage sludge) at LBNL, California, USA - Biofuel metagenome 3 | ecosystem: Engineered > Bioreactor > Anaerobic > Unclassified ... | reverse complement strand
TAAAAATTCTAACTTCTTACATCCATTCTGCCATGCACTGTGAATGGCATTCATTTCCAGGATCATATTGTCATACATAAAGTCTGCTAAAGCTTCCTGGTTAGCGATAATACCGCCAACCTTAGCAGCAGCCAAGAATACATACTCTGGCTTTTCTTTCGCAAAGAATTCTTCAACAGCATCCTGTCTCGTTAAGTCTAGTTCCTTGTGTGTTCTGGTAATGATATTTGTATAACCCTGTCTCTCTAATTCTCTCTTGATGGCAGAACCAACCATGCCTCTATGTCCTGCTACAAAGATCTTTGCGTTTTTCTCCATCATACTTAGTTTTCTTCCTTGCTTTCTATATTTCTCCAATAGGCAAGCAAATCTTCCAGTGTTTTATGCATTGGCACTTCTGCTTTCCATCCTGTTTCTTCATGAATCTTTGTGACATCTGCAATCGTCGCCGGTGAATCAATTGGCCGAACACGTGCTGCATCCATTTTGATTTCCACATGGATACCTGTCATTTTTTCTAATTGATCAATGACATCACGTAAGGACGCGGATTCACCGAGTGCCGCATTATAGATTTCTCCACTGCGTCCCTTTTCTGCAACCATGGCAAACGCCTTAGACAGATCTACAACATCGGTAAAGTCTCTTTGGTTATTAATATTGCCAACCCAGATAACTGGCTCCTGTTTTTTCTTCTCAATTTTCACAAATTGATGGCAGAAACTGGAAATAGCCCATTTGTCATCCTGTTTCACAGATGTTTCGTTAAAAGTTCTCAAAACGACTACATCCATGCCATACGCTCTTGCATACAATTTTGCAAACATCGTCTGACATGCTTTCGTTGCGCCAAAGATATTGACTGGCCGCGGTGTCACATCTTCTTTAATTGGCAGTTCATCAAACGGGATGCGGCCATACTCTTCTCCGCTGCCGCCAATAATCACTCTTGGTTTATACTCTGCATCACGAATTGCATTCAATAGATTGATTGTGCCAATAACGTTGACATCTACTGTTTCTCCCGGATGTTCCCAGGCATAGCCAACCGAATCCTGTGTTGCAAAATCGAAGATCACATCTACCTTTGCATTCTTGATCAATTCATTCGTTGCTTCACTATTTCTTAAATCTAAATCTTTCCAGTTCAAATTCTTTCTCTCGTAGTATTTTTCACCAGAAAGTTTTGTTGCCAATATTTCTTCTGTTGTATCTTTCTTTAATAAAATATCAACTAATGGTTCCCCAAAGATACTCGTACCACCTACAATTAAATATCTCATTTCATATTCTCCTAGAGACTCTTGCGCCAATAATCCAGCGTGTCTTTAATTGTCTGTTCTAATGTAATCTCTGGTTTCCAGCCTGTATCTTCAAAGATCTTTGAAGTATCTGGTTCAATAATCGGTACATCCACCGGTCTTAACCGACTTGGATCGACACGAACTTCAATCTTCGCATCTGTCTGTTCCAAGATCTGACTGAGAATATCCTGTATTGCGACAGCATGGCCCAAGCCAACATTGTAAGTTTCCCCTGCTTTGCCATACTGCATTAGTAATGTATATGCACGTACAACATCACGCACATCTGTGAAATCTCTTTTGGCGGTGAGGTTTCCTACATTCATGATTGGTTCCTGCAGTCCTTTTTCAATCTTAACAACTTGACTGCAGAAATCTGATACAACGAACTGTGTCGATTGTTTTGGTCCAACATGATTAAATGATCGAGTCATGATCAATTTGAGACCATAGGCATTGGCATAGATTGTCGCCATCATATTCTGCGTCACCTTAGTAACTGCATAAACATTTCCAGGGTCTAATGGTGCATCTTCGCAAATTGGCACCATACCATCTTTAATATGGCCAAATTCTTCACCGCTGCCAACAATCAATACACGCGGCTGATAGTCCAGTTCACGAATCACATCAAGAAGATTCAGTGCTCCTTTAATATTAACATCGACCGTTAATCCAGGATTCTTCCAGGAGAGTGCCACCGAACTTTGTGCGGCCAAATGAAAGATATAATCCGGCCGTTCTTGATTCAGTACTTGTTTGATCTGTTCCTTATCCAAGATATTCAGATCCATCACTTCTGCACCCGGCAATACTAAATTCTCTTTCGACATTTTAGTAGCCACGACATCACAATACAGATTGTCATGAATTGCCTGCGTTAAATACGAGCCCACAAATCCTCCGGCTCCAATAATCATTGCTTTCATATTATTACCGCAAATGACTTTGCCGTCATTACTTTGCTGAATCCTTCGCTTCTTTTTTCGCTAACTCTCTATCATGCTTTGCCATGATTTCGACTAACTGTTCATAAGTCGTTGTCTGTGGGTTCCATCCTAATACTGTCTTTGATTTTGTTGGATCACCCCAAAGGTTAACAACATCTGTAGGACGATACCAGGCTTTGTTTACACTGACCAGCATCTTACCAGTCTTTGCATCATATCCTTTTTCATCCATACCCTTGCCTTCCCAGCGTAAGGTAATGCCGTTATAAGCAAATGCCTTTTCTGTGAAGTCTCTGACAGTATGCTGTACACCTGTTGCAATGACGAAATCATCTGGTTTATCCTGCTGCAGGATCAGCCACATGCATTCAACATAATCCTTGGCATAGCCCCAGTCGCGTAAGGAATCTAAGTTTCCTAATTCCAAATGGTCCTGTAAGCCTTCCGCAATTCTGCCGGCAGCCAATGTGATCTTACGTGTTACGAAATTATCGCCGCGTCTTTCTGATTCATGATTGAACAGAATACCATTTGCGCAGAACATACCGTATGCATCACGATACTCTCTCATCATCCAGAAGCCGTACTGCTTCGCGACTGCATATGGAGAGAATGGGTGGAATGGTGTCTTTTCATTCTGTGGTACTTCTTCTACTTTTCCATATAACTCAGAAGTAGAAGCCTGATAAATCTTCGTCTTCTTTGCTAAGCCGAGCATATGAACTGCTTCTAAGATTCTTAAAACACCTAAAGCATCAACGTCACCCGTATACTCTGCGGCGTCAAAAGAAACCTGTACATGCGACTGTGCCGCCAAGTTATAAATTTCATCTGGTTCCACTTCCTTGATTACACGAATTAAAGATGTGGAATCGGAAAGATCTCCTTCATGAATGTGTAATTTATCGAGGATGTGGTCAATTCTTTCGGTTGTAGACACCGAAGCTCTGCGAATAATGCCGTGGACTTCATATCCCTTATCGAGGAGGAACTCTGCTAAATACGAACCATCTTGACCGGTAATGCCTGTAATCAATGCTTTTTTCATTTTTGTAATCTCCTTATCAACATCTTCCATTATAAATGCCTTATAAATACAAATAAACACTTCAAATTGACTATTTATTTGTAAAATATTGACTTTATTAACACACGTGGTTTAACCTATTCTTATGAAGAATGAAATGTTTCAAGGTGAACTTGTTGATAGTTCCAGAATCCTCTATACTCCCTCACCATTTGCACGTTCTTCTTTGCTGTACCTGCAGGAAACTGGTTCTCTTACCGCAAAGAAGAAACATGTCAGTACGCGAGTGAATCTAGACTCTTTTTTGTTTTTTATTGTCCGGGAAGGATCTGGCACAATTCTCTATAATAAGACATCTTATCCTTTATCTGCCGGTGATTGTGCCTTTATTGACTGCAGTCAAGGATACAGCCAATACAGCAGCGCCAATCATCTTTGGTCACTGACTTGGGTCCATTTTAATGGTCAGAACATGAAAGATATTTATCAAAAATTCAGCGAACGTTCTGGGAAACCAGTATTTCACGCTTCCCAGACTAATTCTTACACTGATTTAATCAGCAGTATCTTTTCACTTGCTTCTTCCCAAGAATATGTAAAAGATATGTCTCTGAATGCCTCTCTTTCAGCTTTATTGACTTATATCATGAAAGACTGCTGGGTTTACGCAAACGATAAGAACAATAAACCAAAGAAAAATATTGAAGAGATTCATAGTTATATTGATGACCATTACAAAGAAAAAATCAGCTTAGAAGCACTCGCTGATCATTTCTATATTAATAAATTTTATTTAACGCGTATCTTTAAGGAACAGTATGGTGTTTCTATCATGACTTATTTAAATCAAGCAAGGATCAATCATGCCAAGGAACAGCTTCGTTTCTCAAAAGATAATTTAGATACCATTGGTATTGCCTGTGGTTTTCAAAATGGTTCCTATTTCTCCAAAGTATTCTTAAAGCTTGAAGGAATCACACCAAATAAGTTTCGGCAGTCATGGTCGGCAAAACAATAAATATAATTACTTGCCCATTTGAATGTTTATATATACTGCAATTGCATTGGCTGTTACATTTTCCAATATTTTAAGTACGACTTCTTTTTTCTCTTTTAATAGGATTTCTGCTGCGCTTTCAAGGATATACATATTTGTACCGTATTTATTTTTGGTATTTGTCCTGCAGATTAATTTGCTACGATGAAGCTGCTTCACCATTGCTTCAAAATCATTACTGCTCATGTGCAGCATTTTCCCATCAATATATCTGTATTCTCCGATTGCTTTCAAAATTAGATATCGTTTCTTCTCAGAAGTCTTCAATTTGTTATGGCCAATATTAAATGGGTATCTTGTACCCTCCGGAATCTTATATTCGCCGTTGGAGTATTCCAGACCCTTGATCTTATTCCTGTTTTTATAGATAGTCTGTTCTTTCAACCCACACTGATTCAAAAAATCTTCCAGTGTTATGTATTCAATATTCGCCATATCTTCTCCTAGAATCACTGTTGATGATTTTTCCAGATTTCATTTGCTTTTTTAATATCTTGAAACTGTTTTGCGACACGGCAGGTTCTCAAAAATGTAATGCCCCATGCATTATGATATCCATTGCTCTGCAGAGCTCTTACGCCTTCTTTGATGGATGCCCAATAGGAAGCAGAACTTCCCGTGCTGGTTCCACCGTAGTACATCCTGATCAATATCTCCGGTACATAGCTTAGCTTGACGGTACCATCTTTCAGCATACGGCACATGAATTCATAATCCGCCGCAATTTTATAGTCCGTTTTATATAAGCCATATTTCTCATAAACTTCTCTTTTTAGCAACAACGTTGGGTGTCCTGGCAGCCAGCCATTCTGGATTCTACCATTTCCCATATGCCAGTATCTTTTCACTTCCGTATCCGTCGCATAAATAAGATCACAATGTACACCATCTGCGTGATTCTCTTCCAAAGAATTTACGAGCTTTGTGATGGCAGAAGAATTCATATACTGATCGTTTCCAACCAACAGATAATCTCCTGTCGCTCTTTTGACATCTTTGTTTAAAGCATCATAAAGGCCATGATCCTTTTCTGAAACACACTGAATATCACATTTTGAAGATGCTTTATGCTTTTCAATGACTTCTAATGTACCATCCGTTGAGCCGCCATCCGCAATAACTACCTCAATGTTTGGATAGTCCTGCATTTCAATACTATTTAAAGTATTTTCAACATCATTTTTACTATTGAATGTCATCATCATGATGGATACTTTTTTTGGCATAGCTTTCCCTCCGGTTTCTATTTCAATTCTTTTTTCTTTTGATGAATCGTGATTTCGGTAATCAATATCAGCAATACCAGAACAACTGCAAAGCTGATTATTTGAACAAGGCTGGCACCATTGGAACCAAAAGTTGTTACAAAGTAATTTGTGAAGAAGAAACATATCGCAAAACCAGCTGCTGTTGCCAGCATCATTGGAATAATCTTACGAATAGATGTCACAATGGAGTTCATGATCCAGATATATGCAGTGAATAATGTACACCATACTAATGGCATAAATAATGCATACGAATCCAAAATCGTTTCTCCGTACAGAAGCTTCAATCCCCATCTGCCTAGTACAGCAGCGCCAATAAAGACAATCACTGCAAAGCCGGCAAAGAATAACAGGATCTTACGGAACACGCTTAAGAACGCATCATATCTTTTCTCATTGAACAAAACGGAAATCTTTGGGATCAGAGGATTGAATGCATACGTTGCGAACACCTGTACAACCAATGTCGGAGAAGCAATAGATGAATAGATACCAAGGATATCATTGCCAAGGAGGTTCTGAATCGCTGTTCTCGGCAGCAATGGAAACATGCTCAGCAGAAAGCTCGTGGCCACAATTGGAGTACATTTCTTTAACAGAACTGCAATATTCTTATCTTTGATTATGAAAGACAGCTTTTCAAGTCTGCTTGTCTGTCTGACGTCATAGATAAATACAAGCAAGAGATTGGCAATGCCCGTTAGAAGAATGGCAATCAGAATATCTTTAAAGAACACAAAACCTGCAATAAAAGCAGCATCTGTTGCAATGCCTCTCAAGAAGTAAGATTTGCCAATAATGTCATATCGATCATACTTCTGATTGATGCCGTGAATGACATCTACAATGCTCTCAGCCAAACGTATTAACATGAACGCATCAATGCACCACATCTGATAGGCTGAAGTACTGTTGATTGCATACAGTGCACATAAGACAATCGCGGCTGTACATGTCAATACTCTGCTTCCTAGATATTCTGCATCTTTAAATTCATTCTTAACATCTGATACCTGAAAGTTGCGCATGCTGAACATGGCAATCGTTGAAAACGTACTGCTGGTTGTCATCGCCAGGGAAAGATATCCAGCAGCCCCAAAAGAGTCTAATTTCACAGCAAGAATTGTAATGATCCACTGACAAATACAGTAGACAAGATTGCCTGCTGTATTCCATGCCATTGCTTGTGCCAAGGTGTTTTTCTTTTCTGACATTTCAATCCTTATCTACTTTATAAAACAAATCTAAATATTGTCTTGCAATAACGACATCTCTGAACTGTTCGAAAGAGACAACCTTTTCTTCCTGTGTCTGCATACCTGTCATTTGATTTACCCACTCATTGATATCATATGGGTCTTCTACATAATTGCATTGATTCATTGTGACTTCCGGCAAAGATGTTCTCTTCGTAGTCAATACCTTCTTGCCCAAAAGCATGGCTTCAATCGGCGGCATGCCAAAGCCTTCAAAAACAGATGGAAATAAAAAGATATTACAGTTCTTCATTAAACTGTTTCTTTCTTCATTTGAAACAAAGGAAGTCAGGACAACATAATCACCTATACCAAGTTCCTTCACCGTTTGATCGAACTCATTTTTATTAGGACCGCCAACCCCGGAAATAACTAGTTTCTTTGGCAAAGGAATGTGTTCATCTTTGATTTTCTTCATTGTTTTCAAAAGAGTGATCAAATTCTTGTGTTTATACATAGAACAAACAGTATAGAAATACTGGTCCTTTTGTATGTTATACTTCTCTGCCAAAGGTTCAAAATCTGCCACTCCTTTTTCACCTAAAGAGATTGGTATATAGATTGCCACAACATTTCCTTTTGTTTTCAAATTCTGTTCAATATCATTCTTTGTGTAGTTGGTTGTAGCAATAACAACATCTGCATTATCCATAACTTTCTGCCATGCATAATTGAACCAGATATTCTCTGGTTTAGAAAAGAATTCTGGATAATGCAGCGCTTGTATGTCCTGAATTGCAGTAATTGTTTTAATTTTTTTGTTTTTAAATACAGGCATTTCATAGACAGGGAAGAAACAGAGATGGATGTTGTTCTTCTTTAATACACTGTATTGGTGCAGATTCTGCCAAAGCAGATGTCCTTTGACATCATTTGCGTTTGTATCACATTTTACATAAGAAATTCTTTCATCATTGAACATTGGTGAAAGATAATCTTGATTGTCTTTTGCTGTAAACAGTACATATTCGTTTTGATCTTCCAGTTTCAAAAAACCATTGATCAAATTCAATATATATGACTCAACCCCACCTGATTTCTTTGGTTTGAGCCATGTCATGTCGATTCCGATTCTCATAGTACTGAATCCTTTCAATTGGTAAACTATAAAATTTATTTCTTTCTTTCCAGTGTAATATCCTGGACGATATTCTTGATTTTGCATTCCAATTCAGAAATTCGCAATGTTTGCTTAAATGAAATGTAGAGTGCTAAAGCGAGCACGAATAAATATACTAGATTGACTGGTGACTGAATTCCTAATAATCCTGCAAAGAAATATGAAATGCCTGGGAAGATTGCAAGTAATACAATGAAAGCACAGAAAAGTGTCCAGAAAATACAGTCAGAAATCAATAGCTTTGATTTTCGAATATTACGGATGACTACATAAAACGCAAATAATGCTCCAAGTGCTAGAAATAAACGAAATCCTATCGTCATAATTACCTCACAGTTCTATTTTTTTCCTGAAACATCCTACCAATAATATACTGACGCTCATCGTCAACATATATGAGACACTGCGTGAAAGATTTAAATAACTTTCACCAGAAATTCTTTCATCCATTTTCACTTGAGTTTCCGCAACCTTTGCACCACAGCGAATAAAATAGGCAAGGGTATCCGGCTCTGGACCCATGTTAATGTTTTCGGCTAAAATACGAATAATATTTTTGCTATACATCCGCATGCCGCTTGTTGGATCATGAACTGTTCTTCCTGTAGTGAGCTTAATTAACCCTTGAAGAATATTGGAGCCAGTCATACGCAAAGTTGAAGGTTTCTTTTCCGTCACGAAACGACTTCCAATAACAATATCTGCTCCCTTTGCTATTTCATCTGCCATTGCTGAAATAAACTCTGGGCGATGCTGGCCATCGCCGTCATATTGAATGGCTGCATCATAGCCTTTGGCCAATGCATACTTCATTCCTGTCTGAAAAGCACCAGCAAGTCCTAGATTCTGCGGCTGGTCTAATAGATTGAAATTGTTTTGATAGCAAATTTCCGCAGTTCTGTCATGACTGCCATCATTCACAACAACATAATCAAATTGAGGATAATTGTCGATTAGGTTTTTTACAACTCTCTCAATATTTCCTTCTTCGTTATATGCTGGAATAATAATTAGTACTTTCATCCTTTACCCTCTTATTCAATGCAAATATATTTGCAACGTTATCATTATACCAAATTAGAACTTGAACGTATCTTTCAAGCCGAACCACTTCTGATCCTTATCGGATAGATTCAATGCTGTTCCATCGTCTAATGCATATCCTTCCGCAGCCGGTGTACCCTTGTAGTCGCCAGTCAAATGAGGCCAAGTAATACCAATTTCTGGATCATTCCAAGCTAATCCACCCTCATCATTGTTATGCCAGAAGTCGTTGACCTTGTAGCAGAACTCTGCTTCATCGCTCAATACTAGGAAGCCGTGCGCGAATCCTTCTGGGATCAAAAACTGCTTCTTATTCTCGGCTGTCAATTCGACACCAAACCATTTGCCATAAGTCTTGCTGTCAGAACGCAGATCCACTGCTACATCAAAGACAGAACCTCTGACGGCTCTGACTAACTTGCACTGTGGGAAATGCTTCTGAAAGTGCAGGCCTCTTAATACACCCTTCGTGCTCATGGATTGATTATCCTGCACGAAGTTGATGTTAAAACCAGCTTCCTTCATATCATTTTCATTGTATGTTTCCATGAAGTAGCCTCTCGCATCTCCATGGACTGCTGGTGTGATGACACACAGTCCTTCAATTCCACCAACATTCTTCTCTACGTTAATCTGTCCCATTAATACTTCACTCTTCCTTCCGCTACTGCCATTAAATGCTTGCCATATGGAGACTTGCCATACTTCTTGGCCGACTCCATTAATTCTTCTTTGGATACCCACTTGTTAATATAACCAATCTCTTCTGGTGCGGAGATGGTAATGCTCTGTCTCTGTTCAATCATCTGCACGAACTGCGCTGCTTCAATTAAAGAATCCATCGTACCGGTATCCAGCCAAGAGAAGCCTCTGCCTAATAACTGTACATTAAGGTTGCCATTGTTCAGATACATATCATTCAATGTGGTAATCTCTAATTCTCCACGTGCACTTGGTTTAACTGCCTTTGCCATGGCACTGACTCCCTTTGGATAGAAGTACAGACCAGTGACTGCATAGTTGGACTTTGGTTCTGCTGGCTTTTCTTCAATGGAAGTCGCCTTGCCATTTTCATCAAAGTCCACGACACCAAAACGTTCTGGATCATTGACGTAATAGCCGAAGACTGTTGCGTTTCCTTCATCTGCTGTTTTGACCGCATTTCTAAGAATGGTACCAAACCCAGCACCATAGAAGATATTGTCGCCTAATACCATGGCACAGGAGTCATCTCCGATGAACTCCTCGCCAAGGATAAAAGCCTGAGCAAGTCCGTCTGGACTTGGCTGTACTTTATAACTCAAAGAAATACCAAACTGATGACCATCACCTAACAATGCTTCAAAACGTGGTGTATCCTCTGGTGTAGAAATAATGAGAATATCGCGAATCCCTGCAAGCATGAGTGTGCAGAGCGGATAAAAGATCATTGGTTTGTCATAGACAGGTAAAAGCTGCTTACTTGTGACCATGGTCAATGGATATAATCTTGTGCCGGCACCGCCAGCTAATACAATACCCTTCATATTCTTATTCTCCTTATAGGTTG
>Ga0183101_1000192_pt7 | contig 10578 bp, 9 predicted proteins | sample Biomet3_FD_127790 | JGI IMG/M metagenome (GOLD analysis project Ga0183101, IMG submission 127790) | Microbial communities from bioreactor (seeded with sewage sludge) at LBNL, California, USA - Biofuel metagenome 3 | ecosystem: Engineered > Bioreactor > Anaerobic > Unclassified ... | reverse complement strand
CCGCAGAAACCGCCCCGGAGCCGCGGCCGCGCCAAATGCCGGAGGGGTTGCCATGATCGGGCGGGCCGCCGGAAACGATGATGCTGCCCCCCTGGATGGCGATGGGGCCGTCGCTGTAGATACCGAGACTGTTGCAGTCGGTGTAGTCACTGTCGTTGTCGTCATATGCGATATTGGCGTCGGCACACAGCGTGCCGCTTCCTTTGATGGTGAGGCCCTTGCTGTGGTCGCCGTTGACGGTAACGCAGTCCAGGCCGATGCTGTAACTGCCGTTCCATCCGTTGATGATCGCGGTCTTTCCGCTTTGCAGGAGGATGGCGGTGCCGTCCGGCACCACCAGCGCGCTGCCGTAGTCTCCTACGTACAGGTTGCCGAGGGTGAGCGTTTTGGAAGCTGCATCCCAGGCATAGCCGTCCGAATCGACCGCCGCGGTGCTGCTCCAGCCGCCGCTGTCGGCGTCGGCGCTAAAGTCGAGCGCTTCGCCGTAACTGTGCAGGGCGGTGCCGTCGTTGAGATAGACATTATATTCGCTGTTGCTGCTGTCGGCACTCTTGATGCTCACGACGCCGGTGCCCGCCAGCTTCAAGGCCTGCACGGTGGCCGCGTTCATGGCCGAATCGTTCAGATTGATCTCGCCATTGTTCGTGATCGTCCCTTGATTGATAATGGAAGCGGTCTCATCCAGACCGATGTAGCCGTTATTGACCAGCGAGCCGTTGTTTGTCAGAGAAGCGTCCAGAAAGAAAGAGACGCCCTTGGAAACGGTCAGCGCTGCGCCTTTGGATACGGTCAGAGGATAGAGCAGCCCGGTGTAGCTGTCGACCGTCACATCGCCGTAAAGCGTGTCGTTATACGAGGATGTGCCACCCGAAACGGTTTCGATCTGCACGATGGCATTGAGTCTGCCGCTCATGCTGTTCGTATAGGCGGCGGTGCCGTCAGCGGTCGAACCCGACGCGTTCACAAAGGCCGCGATGCCGGGACAATAACGATAATAATTACCGTTAGATGCGGAGTAGTGATACATTCCGCCGGCGGTCAGACTGCCGCTGCCTGTGAGCGTGATGTTCCGCGCGCCGATGCAGAAATTTTTCGTCTGCACGCTGAGGTTGAAGGCGACGGAGTTGGTGCCCTCCACGTCGAGGGTGACCGCGTCCAGACTTGTCAGGTCGATGGGCATTTCCACAGTGGCGTTGGTCATGGTCAGCTTGGCTGCGGTTCCGCTTGCCGCCGGAGTGAAAATGAGGGTGCCGCTTCCGGCCTTATAGTAAGTAGCCGCCGTCGGCGCGGTGCTGCTGAAGTCGAGACCCGTGGCGCTCACGTCGCCGCCGTAGGTGTAGGTCGTGCCGTCGTGCGTTTTCACGGTCCCAGAGCCATTGCTGAAGACATAGACCGAGCCGTTCTTGGAGGTCAGGGACGGCGTAATGTCGCCGTAAGCTGCGCCGCCGCCGTTGTTGCGATGGTAATATCGTTGACCGCGTTGACGGTGATCGTATTGCCGGTAATCGTGGGGGAAGCAGCGCTGTTGGTAACAGTGACGCTGTTGGCCCCGTCTGTGTTTGTGCTGCCGCCTACGATCAGATTGCCGAGCACGGCAATGCTTGAACCGGTGTTCGTGATGCTGACGTCGCCGTCGGCTGCGACGGTGACGTTGCCGACAACCGTCGGGTCGCCGCTGGTGGTAACGACAACATTTTGTGCTTTCGTCACGTTCAAAGGACCGTTTACCGCGTAGCCGGTGCCGGTGTTTTTCACGGTCACGTCGCCGTCGGACGAGAGCGTCACGCCGCTGCTGCTGCTGAACAGCGGCGCATTGTTGGCACCCTCCAGATCAAGAGAATTTTTGGAGGTGATGGAGATGCTATTGCTGCCGCTGAACAGCATATAGCCGCCCGTCAGCTCGACGCTGCCGCCGCTGAGCGTCACATTGCCTGCGGGAGCGATCGTGGGAGCGCTGTTGCTGCCGGCGATCGTCAGCGCGCCGGTCGTGTTCAGACTGACGGACGAGAGGGTACCGATAGCCGGGCTGCTGGCGGCGCTGATGCTGAGGTCGCCGGTATAGCCGCTGGTGGTCAGGGCGCCGCTGCCGCCGACGGTAGAGGCGCTTGTACCGACCAGCGTCAGAGCGCCGCTGCCGGTAAGCGTCAGCGTGGCTCCGCTGTTGATGGTGATCGGCGAGCTGTTGTTTGTAATGCTCAGACTGTCGCTGCCCCGCGTGCCGGTGTTCAGCGTGACCGCGCCGGTCGCCGTTAAGCCGCTGTAAGAAATATCCAGCGCAACCGCCCCGTGGACGGTCAGCGTGGCGGTGTCGGCGTCATATTGAAGATAGCCGCCGCTCGTAGGAGCCGCATCCACCTTGTCCACGGCGCGAACGTTGTCGGGCGCGCCCTTGGTGCCTGCCGGATCGCCGCTCGCCGCGACATAGTAACCGGTCGTGAGCGTTCCGGTGTAGCCGATACCGACGCTGCCCGGCGCGTCCGCTGCCAGCGCGGCGGTGGGCAGCAGGGTCAGAATGAGGCATAGACTGAAAAAGACGCTTAATAATTTTCGTTTCATTTGTGGTTCCTCCATTTTCTTGACTCCCGGTTGACGAGAGCCGGAACTGTAAATCGCTTCGCCGTGTTCTGCAAAACCGCTGAAGAATCGCCCCCGTTTCTGCACCGGCCGTCATGGAGGATGCCTTCCATGGCGCCGGTTCCGCCAGAGAGTCCGGCCGGTATCATTTTGGTTTGCGTTTACGATCCGTGCTGTCAAAATGCAGGAATTCATACTGCTTTTATGCGCTCGCTTTCCTGCGCCTTTTCTGACAAGCTGCGGATATCCTGACAAAAAAACAGTTTAAATTGAACCGGAAAAAAAGCAAGTACGGATCGTGCGGCAATAGCTGCAAAATCCGTACTTGACAAATTTAAAAATCCGTGAACTATCTGGTATTAAATGACTTTTGCTAAAAAAGCAAAGAGGAACTCTGCAAAAAAATCGGAGAAATTATATGAAAAAAAGAACCGGCCCTGAGCTGAATATCCCGCATGCCCTGCGACGCCTCACATAAATCTGCGCCTCCGCAGCCCAATGCGGCTTCAAGAAGAATATATACAACTTATGAATGTTTATTCCACAGAACTTTATACGGAGCCACGGGGCCCCGCGCCTGCCAGAACAATTGCGGCGTATGCTGCCGCCCGCAATAAGCGTCGGCTCTGCCTTATTGCCGGTCAAAGCGAACGGCGGCAGCGGGCGCTGCACGCGAACCTGCTCCAAGAGTTCTCCGCTGCGCTGGAGCGCGCCGTGCGTTTCATCCTCGATAAGCGTGAGAAATTTTTGAACGAGTGCTTCCGCGACATAGGGCACTCTTCCCGGCAGCCGGTTCTCCGTCAGAGCGGACAGCGCGGCAGAGCGGTAATTTTGCGGAAGCAGGACGGGCTCGGGCCGCAAGATCGGAAGGCCGCCTCCTTTTGCATAAGGGAGGCTGGTTTTATCCGCTGAAATTACGACCTCCGCCGCAAGCGCCGCTGCCGCCGCAAAGAATACCGCCATCACTGCCGCCTGGACCGTTGATGAGAGCCGCTTTGCCGCGGCTTGTGCTGAGCCTGCCAAGTAATCTCCGCTGAGATTAGCGCTCGATCAAAAACGGATTTGGGCAGAGCCCGCAAAAGCCCCGCGCCGTTCGGCCGGCGTTCGTAAATCGGACGCAGCTTGAAAACGCAAGGCGCGGACATCTGCCGGGGCGGGACTGGCGAAAAGGACAGGAGATGTCGCTAATGACGTCCCCGGCCTTTTTGCGGCGCTTTTATGCTGAAAGAAGATCCTGGAAACAGCTGCGCTGTACGGCTGACGCTAAAGAGGCCGGACAATGCGGAAAGACGCAAAAGCGCAGTCATCCGCGGCGCAAAATCATCGGGGGGACGCGGCAGCCGGGCGGTTCCGCGCGGTCAGAGGCATCCGGGGCACAATGCCGCGTCGGCAGAAAACGATCCGAACCAATTAAAATAACTTGTGTAAAAAGCGTGCAGCCCCGCGGCGTAAATCCGGCCTTGCAGGGACCGCATGCTTTTTTTGCCTTGAAGGAGAGACGCATCAATGAACTCTGAATCCAACCGATTTCCTGGGCGCGACCCCATCGGCCGGCTGATGCGGAAATATGCCGTCCCCTGCATCGTATCCCTTTTGGCCGGTGCCCTGTATCATATCGTCGATCGGATCTTTATTGCCAACGCGTACTGCCTCGGATCTTCCGGCAGCGCGGCCAACACCGTCGTATTCCCGATGACCGTGGCGGCGCTCGCCCCGACTGTCACGGCGGGCGACGGCTGCGATGCGTTTGTCAGCAGTCGGCTTGGACAGAAGATGACGTCCTGCGCAAGGAAGAACGTTGAAAATGCGGCCGTTCTGGCTGCCGCCGTCAGCCTGATACTGCCGGCCCATACCTGATTTTCATGGATGGCCTGATCGAGATATTCGGCGGCGTCGTAAAAGCAGAAACCTTCCGGTACCCCCGGGAGTATTTTTCCTATATGCTGAGGGCGGGACTCCGCCTTCGGCTCCCACATTTTAGGGACGCCTCGCCGCCCGGGGGACCGGACAATTTCCGCATCGCGCGATAATCCTTTTCCGTATGCAAATTGGAGTTGATTAGTTCAATTCAACGACCTATAATGAGCGTAAGAGGTGACATAACTTGGAAAGCGATGAACTGATAAAGGAATGCCTGAGGCGGCTGAACCGGACCACGGCATTGTTTAGCAGAAGCTTCGATTGTCCGGGGTATACCTTTAATGAAATGAACGTACTCGGCACCATCGTGCGGAATCCGGGAATAATTGCCCGGGATATATGCGGGTATAACGTGATCGATCGCGGTTATCTCAGTAAAATCCTGAAAAAGCTGGAACAAAACGGCCTTATTCTGCGGGCTGCGAAAAAACGCCCTCCCTTTGGAAAGGTCCTTTCAGCCACACTGCTTGGAGAGAAGAAATATTCCGAGGCGGAGCTGCTCGTCGATCAGAGCATCGCGGAGCGGCTGTCCGTGCTGCATGGAACGGAGCGCGCGTCGTTTTCCAATTGCGTGTCAGAAATGCTGCAATATCTGAAAAAGATTGCGCCGGATGTCCCAAAGTATACGGCTGACGCGGAAGACTGCCGCAGGTAAACGGCAGACCCCGCGCCGCTGTGCTGGCAGGGGTGAGGGATAGCATGAAAACGCAGAAAAGAAACAGAGATTTCCTGTGCTGGATCCTGTTCCTGGCGATATTCATGAACGGCTTTGAGGCCGCTGGCTACCAGACAAGCCTTGGAAATATCGGAAAGGGATATGCCCTGAATGAGGCAGCCATGGGGATGCTCGCCTCCGTTCAGCTTCTTGCCGGGCTGATCGCGCCGCTTGTCTTCGGACCGCTTGCGGACAGGCTGGGCAAAAAGAAGCTGCTGGCCGTCTTTTTTGCGGTTGAAGCGGCTGCCGCGGCGGGCCTTGTCCTCTGTACAGGATACCGCGTATTTGCCCTCGCCATCTTTTTGATGGGCCTTAGCGTCAGCACGATCCAGTATGTCGCCATTGCTGCGCTTGCGGATCTGTTTCCGGTTTCGGGAAGCCGCAAGATCGGCTGGATCACCGGATTTTATTCGCTGGGAGCCGTGGCCGCGCCGCTTGTGTGCGGAAGCTATCTGGACGGCGGATTCTCCTGGAAAATTCTCTTTGTGATTCTGGGCGGAACGGCGGCAATTGAAATGAGCGCGGCGCTTGCCACGGATTTTTCTCCCCGCGAAGCCGCGCGGGAAACCGGCGGAAAACAGCCGTCGGCCGCAAACTGGGTGCTCTCCGGGATTCTTCTCCTTTGCGCGGTCATGTTTGTGTACGTCGGGTTTGAAAACGGATTCGCCTTTTTTATCTATCCCTATCTGACGGATGTTCTGAAGGCGGATCACGCCTACATAGCCCTTTCGCTGTTCTGGCTCGCAATGATACCCGCCCGGATTCTCTGCGGATATCTGGGCCGCTGGAACAGACAAATATTGGCTGCGGCTTCCTGCGGCGCAGCGGTTCTGTCCCTGATCGTTGGGATGATGGAAAACGGTACTGCCGCCATCGTGCTGTGCCTGCCGCTGGGCTTTTTCTGCGGCGCGATCTATCCGGCCGTGCTGACGCGGTCCCTGGATTTCGCGGGCGGAAAAACCGCGACGGCGACCGGGATGATTACGGCGGCGACCGGACTCGGCGGAGCCGCGGTCACTGCGCTTACAGGAGCGGCGTCGCAGGAATTTGGACTGAAACAGGCGGTCATCGGCCTTGCCGGATTTCTCACGGCGGACGTTTTTCTGTCCCTGCTGCTTTTCTTCAGACAAAACAGGAAAGATGAAAAGGAGGCGTGCCGCAGATGAGTCAGTTGAACGGTCAGCAGATCAGGTCCGAGCTTTTGCTGAGCAAGATTCTAAACACGACTTCCACCTGCATCTTCTGGAAGGACGATCAGCGCCGCTTTATCGGCGTGAATCAGGCGTTTCTCAATTACTATGGTTTTGCCTCGGAGGCGGAACTGATTGGAAAGACAGACGAGGATATGGGCTGGCACTCCGACCCCGATCCGTTTCAAAATGACGAGTGGCGCGTCCTGAAAAACGGCGAGAGCACCGTCCGCGTGCACGGAAAATGCGTGGCGCACGGACAGGAGCGGGATATTCTCGCAAGCAAGAGCCCCATCTATGAGGACGGCAGGATCATCGGCCTTGTCGGCACCTTTGAGGACGTGACCAGCGAATATCAGCAGAGAGACGAAATCCGCAAGCTCACTGAAACGCTGGATCACATTCCCTGCGGCATCTGCATCGGTCAGATTCGCTTTGGAAAAATCGTCTGCATCAGCGCGAACGGATATTTCGCGGACATGGTCGGCGGAACGCCGGAGGATTTTACGGGAAAAGACAGCGCGCAGCTCCTGAGCTGGCTTCACCCCGACGATGTGCAGCAATGGAAAAGCGCGACGGCGGCTTTTTGCGCCGACGCCAAGGCCATGGACGGAGTTTACCGGTTTCGAAACCAGGCCACAGGCGAATACCTGTGGCTGCGCATGAAAGGCTGCAAGGCCCGTATTACGAATGACGAGGAGTATCTTTACTTTACTTTTACTAATGAAAACGAATTGAAAAACTCCGAAAGCCGCGAGAGCGCGCTGCGGGAGCTTTACGCCTCGTCGATCGACGCGGCGGAACTGGTCGTGTGGGAATACGATCCGGCAACCCGGACCGTCACCTTTGACAAGAACGGATACACAGCCCGCCGCTGTCAGGAGATCGGACTTCCTTCGGTGTTCCCAAACGTGCCGGAGAGCCTTTACGGCATCATTCCGGAAGAATACCACGCCGCGATCAAGCGATTTTACGACGACGTCTTTGCGGGGAAGCCCTACACCACTTCCGACATCGCTTTCCGCCCCTCTCCCGATCAAACGACGCTGTTCCTGCACCTTTCCTACACAACGATCCTTGACGGCGACGGAAAGCCGGTCAAGGCGTACGGCACCTCGCAGGATCTGACGAGGGAAAAGACCGCGGAGATGCAGTATGAGCATGAACTGACCTACATGAACTCCGCGCGGCATGCGGATTTTATCGCCAAGGGCCATTACGACCTGACCGCGAACAGGGTGCTGGGCTACTATAAAGTCAGTCAGGCCGCCATGGATGTCAATGGCATGACCTACGACGCGATCTACGACAAGATGGTGTCCCTGTTCGTTTACGAGGACGACCGGAAAAAATATCTGGATCTTTTCAGCCGTAAAAAAATGATCGCGCGCTTCCATGGCGGACAGTCCGGCTGCAGTATCGAATATCGGCGCGCGGGCAGCGCGAGCCCGGCCATGTGGGTGCTGATGGAAGCGCGAGCCTTTCAGAATCCCGCCACTGGGAACATCGAGTGCTTTGTCTACGCCTATGACGTTACGGAGAGAAAAATCCAGCAGCAGCTCTCCTACAACTTGCGCAGCGTGGGCTATGAAAACGTGGGACTCATCAGCCTTCCGGAACGGAAAGTCACCTATTACAGACTTTCCGAAAACGGCAGCGACTGGGTGGTCAGCGCCGCGGCGGCAGATTATGCGGCGAACGCCGCAGAAAAGGCCGCGCAGCGCATTCCACGGAAAGACCGTGCTCGGATTGTTGAAATGTGCCGTATAGAAAAGGTTATACAAGCGCTCGACAAGACCGGAGATTACGGCTTTTCCTATGTCGTCCTCGACGATAAAAACACCGTTCGTCGGAAGTTCCTCCACTTTACATATCTGTATATGGACAGAAGCGTTATTTTCCTTTCCATTCAGGATATTACGGAGCAATACGTGAAGGAGCAAAAACAGATTGCCCGGCTTCAGGAGGCAATCCGGCGCGGCGATGCGGCAAACCGCGCCAAAAGTGATTTTCTCTCCCGGATGAGCCACGACATTCGCACCCCCATGAACGGCATTATAGGCATGACCTACCTTGCAAAGCGGCAGAACGACCTGGAGAAGGTGCGGGAATACCTGGATAAGATCGACACCTCCTCCAAATTCCTGCTGGGCCTCGTCAACGACATCCTTGATATGAGCAAGATTGAAAGCGGCAAAATTGAGCTTCATCCCGAGCCGTATGCTGCAGACCGGTTCCTTGATTATCTCAATGCCGTCATCAAGCCGCTCTGTGATGAAAAAGGGCAGACATTTGCGCTGGACGTACAGCCTGTCGTTTCCGTCGTGCCGCTGATGGACGAGCTTCGCATTAACCAGATTTTTTTCAATCTTTTTTCCAACGCGGTCAAGTACACGCCTGAGGGAGGAACGATCACGTTTCGGCTGCGGGAAAAGTTAATTGGAGAAAACCGTCTGCTTATAGAAGGCGATGTGATCGACACCGGCATCGGCATGAGCGAGGAATTGCAGCGGACAGCTTTTGAGCCGTTTACCCAGGGGGAGCGAAGCGATATTTCTGCCAGCAGAGGGACAGGGCTTGGCCTGCCGATCGTAAGAAGTCTTATCGAGCTGATGAACGGAACCGTCTCGGTGACAAGCGAGCCGGGAAAAGGCTCGGATTTCCGTCTTGAGGCCGTTTTCAACTGCACTCCGGCTGATGCGTGCGGGAAGAAACCGGATGATGCGGCGCACGGCTCTCAGCATGATCTGCTGACCAACAGGCATGTCCTGCTATGCGAGGACCATCCGCTCAATCTCGAGATCGCGAGGACGCTGCTTGAAAGCAGAAAGATGATCGTCAGCACCGCTGAAAACGGTCAGGTGGGCGTTTTGAAGTTTGAGGAATCCAATGTTGGCTATTACGATGTTATCCTGATGGATATTCGTATGCCCGTGATGGACGGAATCGGCGCGGCCAAAGCAATTCGCTCCCTCGACAGAGAAGACGCTAAAACGGTGCCCATCATCGCAATGACGGCCGACGCGTTTGCGGAGGATGTGCAAAAGTGCTTTGATGCCGGCATGAACGGGCACATTGCCAAACCCATTGACCCCGACCGCTTGTATCAGTCGCTTCAATCAGCCTTTCAGGTAAAGTGAAAGCCTGCGGCGTAAAGCCGATAAAAAATTGAGAGGAAAGCGCAGACGGCGGGAAGGGAAAGGCGCAAAGCAAAAGCGCCGGAATAGGCAGCCTCCGCCGGGAAAAGCCGGCGAAGAAATCAACGACCGTTTTGCGGGAACGGGAAGCGCAAAATCTACGAGCCCGTATAATAAAAATGCGCCGGCTGCTGTTGCAGTCGGCGGTAAACGCCCGCGCATTTGAACGTGCTTATCACCCGGGAAGCATTTGCGCTTGTTTTCAGCCGAAAACGCAGGGCCGCTGCGCCGGCGAACGAGAAATATGCCGCAATCAGCGAGAAGCCGCACAAAAAACGGACGCTTTCATTCGGCTATGTATCCTGGCTTTTGACCCGGGTGTCCGAACCGGACGAGAGAAAAGCAGAAGCAGCCGTCTGGGGTTCGCTTGCGGAAGAAAGCGGACCGCGGCTGTCTTTGAGAATCAGCCGTTCAACCTTGCTCTGATTTGCGGCGGCAAACACCTTTATTAAAAAAGCTGCCGTTGCGGCTTCGGAGTTCGGATTATGAAAAGAAAAAGTCAGCTCCTGCTGCTTCATGGATACAATTACCTCCCGGCGACTTCAAAACGATCAGCTGACTTGTTTAGATGCAAACGGCAAATCTTTGCCGCTGAATATTCAAAAGCGGCTGCAGGGAAGCGCCCGCGCAGCGGGGGACGACCGCGGGAAAGCGCGTTTCAAAGGCAACTTTATGGAAACCATTATAGACAGCGGAGAAGTGCATTACGCGCAGGAGAAAACGTTCTATTTCGTAACTACTGTATGTACGGTGCTTTTGCTGATTCCATACTTTTTGGCAGCGGCCCGGACCGTCGCTTTATTCTCTATCATGTACTGAGCGAGCATACAGGCCCGCTCTTCGATGTTTCCCTTCAAGAAGCAACACTCCCCGCCTTGTGTTGCTTCATTTCTATGCGGCCGGGGCAGGGTTTATGACGGGACGGCATCGGCGGCGGACGCGGCTGGAAATAAAAATGGAGCGGCGGCAGACCCGAAGGTCT
>Ga0183101_1002914_pt1 | contig 10581 bp, 8 predicted proteins | sample Biomet3_FD_127790 | JGI IMG/M metagenome (GOLD analysis project Ga0183101, IMG submission 127790) | Microbial communities from bioreactor (seeded with sewage sludge) at LBNL, California, USA - Biofuel metagenome 3 | ecosystem: Engineered > Bioreactor > Anaerobic > Unclassified ... | reverse complement strand
GTAATATCACGAAGGAAAATTGTAATAGAGTACTTCAATGGTTTTACACGTCAAAATTTGTTAAAGACTGTGATAAGCTTATAGATTTTGAATTTACCAATATAAAAAAGAGACAAAGATATTTTTTGTCAGATGTTGGTATGGCAAATTATGTGATGAAAAAAGCAAACCTATTAGCATCGGAATCTAGCGGGTTATTAAATGAAACGTTTGTTTACCACTGTCTTTTGGATAAGATATCTATAGTTCCTATGTTTGGCATCTATGGTGATGGAGAACTTGATTTTGTCTATAGAGATAGGGAAAATGGGTATGTTTACGGAATAGAAGTTAAGGCTGGTAAGAATCCAGGTAAAACTATAACAAAATCATTAGCTAATGGAAAAATTAATTTTGCAGTTTATCTAAAAGGGGTAACACAAGGTGGAATTGCAAACAAGACTTATACAATTCCAATATTTTTATTTCCAAGATTTGAGTTCAGCAAAATATAAAGATCGCTATAATAAGAGTTTATGTAATGTAAGCTCTTATTTTATGGTAAAATATACTTATAATATGGATTAATTAACACTTTTACGTGTTTATAAAGATTAGATTTATGTAAAAAAACGGTGAAAATACAGCAAGGTTTGCGATTTATCTTAAAAGGAAGTGATTCAAATTATTAAAAGATGTGAATGGGTGACAAAAGAAGAATTATATATTGAATATCACGATAAGGAATGGGGAGTGCCGGTATATGATGATAGGAAACTATTTGAAATGTTGTGCTTAGAAGGAGCTCAAGCAGGCTTAAGCTGGTGGACCATTCTTAAAAAAAGAGAAAACTATAAAGAAGCTTTTGATAATTTTGAAGCTGAAAAGATAGTGAAATATACTGAAGAAAAATTAGAACAATTAATGCAAGATAAAGGTATTGTTCGTAATAGAAGAAAAATTGAAAGCGTTGTGACTAATGCAAAAGCATTTCTGAAAATTAAAGAAGGGTGCGGCTCGTTTTCCAATTATATATGGAAGTTTGTAGATAATAAGCCTATCATTAATTCATGGAAAAGCATAGGAGAAGTTCCAGCTTCAAATGAATTAAGTGATAAAATGAGTAAGCAACTAAAAAAAGATGGTTTCAAATTTGTTGGAAGTACAATTTGTTATTCCTTTATGCAAGCAGTAGGAATGGTTAACGATCATACAACTGAATGCTTTTGCTATACAAAATTAATTTAGTTAAAAATGTTATATAATTAGAGATAGAATATTTAAAAAGTAAATAATCTATCTTTTTTATATTTTAGAAATAAATTATTAAATATAGATTCTGATAATTCGTAAGAAATGAGATGAATATTATGAATAATAAAAAGTTTTTTTACAATATGGGATTTAATCATATAAAAAAGGCTAGTTTTAAAACAAAATTAATATCATCATTTCTGATTATTTCCATATTACCAATCTTATCTATTGAGATATTTTCTTATTATTATTCTACTAATAAAATAGAAAATAAAATATCAAGGCTAATGGATTTTAGTCTTACACAATCTGCTAAAAGTATAAACACTACTCTTTCTTCTTATGAAGATTTAGATATGCAGATTGCCAGCGATGATGAACTCACAAAACTGATTGATAAATATGATATTGGAAGTAATATGGATATAAATACCCAAGTGGCATTGAATGATATTAAAGGCAAATTAACTGTTTACGCTTATTCAAAACTGGGAATTGTTAATATTGATATACGTACTAATAAAAATCATAAGATAGCTTCATATAACAGAATAAATGGACATGCAATACCAGATATCTGGAAAAGGTATGACGATATAATTGAAAAAAATGATTATGAAGATGAGACTAGCAGATACGGAACAATATGGAGCGGAATGTCATATACGCAGCCATTGGTGGAAGAAACGTATAATTTGATCAATGTGTATTCAAATATAATTGACTTTACAAGTGACAGAATAATCGGAGTTCTTTGTATAAGCATAAATGAAGACGTTTTACAAAAGACTTATAACTTAAATTCAGATGATCTGCATGCCAATAATATCAATGTATATTCATTAATTATAGATAATGAAGGTACAATAGTATCTTATGAAGATAGAAATTATATTGGGAAAAATATATATTATTTAGCTAATAAAAAAGATAGAAATTCAGAGGACCTAAACAATACTATAATTAATTCTCATATTGTGAAAGGAAATTCACTAATTGTAAACACTAAGAGCTTAAAAATAAGTAACTGGTATATTGTGAATATAATTGATGAAAATAAATTATTTTCCGAAGTAAATCTGAGCATAAGAATTATTATTATAGTTATTGTTATAGTAATACTCTTTTTCATATTTTTTATAGTGCTAGTTTCAAATAGGTTGACAAGCTCCATAAGAAAAATTGTTGCGGCAATGAAGAAAGCTCAGAAAGGAGAATTATCTGTAAGGATAGAGGAGGATATAACTGATGAGTTTTCTATAATTGCACTAACCTTTAATAAGATGATATCTCATATTAATGAGTTAGTTGAAAAACTTAGAATTCAGATGAATTTAACTTCTGAAGCAGTAAAATTGCAAAAAGAAGCAGAAATAAGAGCAATTGAGGCTCAGATTAATCCGCATTTTTTATATAATACTCTTGACTGTATCAACTGGATGGCAATTGAAAAGGAGGAGTATGAAATTAGTAAAATGCTTAAAAGCTTAGGTCAAATATTAAGATATTCAATTAATCAAAGTAATAAAATAGTTTCTTTTTCACAGGAAATTCAATGGCTTAAGCAGTATTTATATCTTCAGGAAAGCAGATTTGATAATTCCTTTAAAACTGAAATTAAGTTTGATAAAGAAGTTCCGGAATTTAAAATACACAAGCTTATGCTGCAGCCACTAATCGAAAATTCTATTATACACGGATTTGAGGGCTATACATCTGGAGGTATTTTAGAAGTGTCAATTGAAATGAAGGAAGCGGATATAGTGATTTTTATAAAAGATAATGGAAAAGGAATGGATAGTGAGAAAGTAAAATATATTAATAGCCTTGTTAGTGAAGCCAAGATTATTAATAAAGGAGAGCATATTGGAATAGAAAATGTAATATCAAGACTTAGAATATATTATGGAGATTATTATAAGTTCAATATAGAAAGTGAAATTGGCAGAGGGACAAGTATTTTCATAAGAATACCTAAAATAAAATAATTATATAAGATATTTCTTAGAGTTTCTATTCATAATATATGTTGGATATATTAAAAATAACTAAGTTTTCAGGGGGAAGTATATGAACATTGTTGTTATTGAGGATGAGATTAGGACTAGAAGAGGAATTATAAAATTATTACCTAAAATCAACGAAAATTATCATGTTATAGGTGAAGCAAATGATGGCTTAGAAGGTTTTAATATAATAGAAAAGACTAAACCACAGGTAGTTATAACAGACATTAAAATGCCTGGATTAAACGGATTAGAGATGCTTAAGAAGCTTAATGAATCTGGAATTAAGGTTAAGATGATAATTATTACAGCGTATTCAGAATTTGAATTTGCCAAGAAAGCTATTTCAGTTGGAGTTACTGATTATTTATTAAAGCCCATAACAGTTGAAGACTTGAAAAATGTCTTTGAAAAAATAGAAAAAGATATTGATAGGGAAATAGAAAAAGAAAGTTATCAAAGAATTAACATAATGACTTTTGAACAAATGATAATAGAGATGATAGAAGGGAAAATAAGGATTAACAAAGTATATGAACACTATTCAGGTAAGATAAATGAATATAATTTTAATTATGTTATTGTAGCCAAATTACTTAATACTCATGTTGAAAAATATAATTTATTAAAAGAATGTATAGATAATTTGTTTAAGCATATTGAAAATTTAAAATATATTCTTATAGAGTATGAATATAATAATGAAATATTAATCTTATTTGCATCAAAGGATTCGGAAGTAAATATTGAAAAAGAATTAAATAAGAAATTATTTGATTTATTTCATGATAATGGATTTGAAAACTGCATTGTTGCTGGTCTTTCTAAATTAATTTCAATTGATGAAGTTACGAGTAGAGTGAAAGAAATAAACAGGAATTTAAAATGGTCATTATTATTGAAAAAGGATGTTATAGTTACTGAGAATGCTATATCAAGCATATGCACTAAAACTTTTAAATATCCTAAGGAAATTGAGCAGTTAATTATGGCTGCAATTGGTGAGCAGGACTATATTAAATTAAGTAATTTAGTAAATAAGTTTTTAAGTTATTGCAAATCAGGCAAATATCATCCAGATAGTATCATAGATGGTGTAGATTGTTTCGTGATTTCAATAATTAACATAATGAAAGATATTAATTATGAGTTATTTATCAAAATTAATAATGAAAGGATATTAGAAAAAGTTAAAAATAGTACAAGCTGGTGTGAAATAGAGGATATTTTAAAAAATATAATAAATATAGTATCTGAATTAAATAATAAAGATTCAAAGGCATCATACAGTTTAATTGTATATAAGACTATTAATAAAATAATAAATGATTATGCAGAATGCATTTCATTAGAAAATATAGCAGCAAGCCTTAATGTCACCCCTGAATATCTTTCTACATTATTTTATAAGGAAGTAGGAACTAATTTTACAAGCTATTTAAAGGAATACAGAATAAATAAATCCAAGGAATTACTTATTAGTAGTAATTTAAAAATAGGAGAGATTGCTAAGAGAGTTGGATACAACGATCCAAAATATTTTTGTAAAGTCTTTAAAAGCGTTACAGGTGTTTGTGCAGGAAAATACGTTACAATGCATAAATAAAATTCATTAGTTTTTTACACTTTTCTTAAAACTTTGGAATTGGATTAGAGTATTGTAAGAAATATAATGATAGTAACAGATGCGCATCTTGTATTGTATATGTTTACATTTATCTAAATGAGTTTATGTGGAAGATATGAATTTTAAAGTTGGGGGGATTAAATTGAAAAAAACTATATCATTAATAATAAGTGCTGTACTTTCCTTAAGTTTGATTGGCTGCGGATCATCAAGTACTCAACAAACTGCTAGCAATACTAACGGGAAGGTTACGCTAAAAGTTTGGAGTTATTATAACGACGATGAAAAAAAATCATTTAATAATTTAGTTGATAAATTTAATAAGTCTCAAGATAAAGTAGAAGTAGTAAATGAATATGTACCATTTGCAGACATAAAGAAGCAGTTTTCAGTAGGAATAGCAGCACAAAATCTACCAGATCTTGCCGTTATAGATAATCCTGATCATGCAGCATTTGCAGCAATGGGAATGTTTGAAGATATAACAGATAAAGTTAAAGACTGGGATGAAAAAGATAATTATTTTGAAGGTCCATGGAAGTCAACAATGTATAACGGCAAAAATTATGGAATTCCTATGGATAGCAATTGTTTAGCGTTATTTTATAATGAGGACCTTCTTAAGCAGGCGGGAGTTACTCCTCCTCAAACATGGGATGAGCTTAGAACAGCTGCGAAGAAACTCACCAAAGATGGGGTTTATGGTTTGTCATTATCTGCTGTGAAAAGCGAAGAAGGTACATTCCAATTTATGCCTTTCTTATTATCTTCAGGAGGAAGTGTAGAAAAAGTTAATTCTCCAGAAGTAGTAAAATCACTTCAATTGTGGACAGACCTACTTAAAGATGGGTCTTTAAGTAAAGAATGCATTAATTGGGATCAACCTGGTGTTGAGAAGCAGTTTGCTACAGGTAAAGCAGCTATGATGATAAATGGGCCATGGCAATTTTCAACACTTAAGAGTGATGCTCCTAATATGAAGTGGGCATGTGTAAAAATTCCTAAAGATCAGAAATATGCTTCAGTTCTTGGTGGTGAAAATATAGGAATTGTTAAAGGGCACCATCCTGAAGAAGCATGGGAATTTTTAAAGTTTATTGGAAAGGCTGATAATGTTAGAGACTTCATAAATAATACAGGATATTTTCCACCTAGAAAAGATTTAGCTAACGATAAAGTTTGGACTGAAGATCCTAATAAAGCAGTTTTCATGGATCAAATGCAGTATGCTATGCCTAGAGGACCACATCCAAAATGGCCTCAAATTTCCGAAGCAATTTACACTGCATACCAAGAATCTTTGACAATGCAGAAGAGCCCTCAAGAAGCATTAGATGAAGCTCAAACAAAGATTGATGCGGTATTAAAGTGATTTTTGTAAATGTTAATATGGTTGAGGTGCTTTAATAAAGCCCTCTATCCATATTAAATAGAAAATGAAAAGAGGTAGAAATATGCATAAGAATAGAGTAGGTTATATGTTTATTGTACCGGCCGTTATATTTATGCTATTATTTGTTGGTTATCCAATAATATATAATATTTTACTAAGTTTGCAAGACGTTAATGTTATGACTGTAAACAGTCCAATAAAAGAATTTGTAGGGTTTAAGAATTATATAGAATTATTTAAAAGCTCTGTGCTTCTGGTAGCTATCGGAAATACTCTTTATTATACTGTTGTATGTATAATTTTTCAATTTGTGCTAGGTTTTGCATTTGCATTGTTCTTTAATATAGAATTCACTTTTTCAAAATTTATAAGAGGTTTGGTTATGGTATCTTGGTTAATACCAATGACTATTAATGCATTATCATTTAAATTTATGTTTAGTCCAAGTGGTGGAGTTATTAATCAAATACTTATGAATTTTCATGTGATAAATCAGCCTTTGGACTGGCTTTTACAGCCTAATAGTGCAATGTGGGGACTTATTATAACTAACGTATGGGTTGGAATCCCTTTTAATATGATTCTTTTAACAACTGGATTGAGTACGATTCCTAAATCTATTTATGAAAGTGCCAGTCTTGATGGAGCAAATTGGTTTCAAAAACTATTTTATATAACTATTCCATCTATAAAACCTGCAATTTTGTCAGTGTTAATGCTCGGATTTATTTATACATTTAAAGTATTTGACCTTGTTTTTATAATGACAAATGGTGGACCAGTAAATGCAACAGAAGTTTTGTCTACTTTATCATATAAGCTATCATTCAATCAATATAGCTATAGCCAAGGTTCAGCAGTAGCCAATATTCTGTTCTTAACTCTATTTATAGTAAGCCTATTCTATGTAAAATTAATAAAAGAAGATGAGGTGATGTAATTTGGAGGAAAGAAGATATATTAAACCGAGAACTAACATTATTTTAAATATTATAGCTGTAATAGTTGGAGCAATATTTCTATTCCCTTTATATTGGGTAATTATAAGTTCATTTAAAAGTGATGCTGAAATATTTAGAAATCCTCCTACTTTTTTTCCTGAACAGCTTACACTAAGTGCATATGCTGCTCAAATAACTGGAGAATATAGCATATTCAAAGGTTTTTTTAATAGCTGTTTCATAAGTTTTTCGGTTCTTGTGATCACATTGCTTTTTGCAGTGCCATCAGCATATGGTCTTGCAAGGTATAGAATTAAAGGTAAAAAACTATTTATTCAATCATTTCTTATTACTCAGATGCTTCCAGCAACTTTATTATTAACGCCAATGTTTATAATATTTGGGAGATTTAGAATATTAAATACCTACTTATCACCTATTCTTGCTGACTGCACAATATCTATACCATTTGTTGTAATTATACTAAGAACGTATTTTTTATCCATACCTAAGGAGCTGGAGGACTCTGCCAGGGTTGACGGGTGCAATACATTCCAAGCTTTTATAAGAATTATACTTCCAGTATCTTATCCAGGTATTATAATGGCTGCAGTATTTTCATTCTTATTTGCCTGGGGGGATTTGATTTTTGCTTTAACATTTATGAATGAGCAAAGCATGAGACCAATGACTGCAGGAATTTATAATTTTATGGGGCAATATGGTTTAGCTTGGAATAAAATAATGGCTTTTGGTACACTCACTATAATTCCGGTAGTAGCAATATTTATATTCATGCAAAAATATATAATCGGTGGTCTAACTAGTGGTGCAGTAAAAGAATAATTAAAATGTATCGGGAAAAAGTTAGGAAAATAAATACTTTAGGAATTCACAATAGACTGAGAAGAATAATAAATAGGAGGGATTAATATGGGACAATTTGATGATAACAGAGAATTTTTATTAGGATATTTTGAGGAAAAGGATGGAGCTCTTTGCTATAGATATGATGCAGAACGTCTTATTATCATGCCGTGGGGGCCAAATAGTTTAAGGATTAAATCCACAAAAGGACCAGATATGCCTATGGAGGATTGGGCGCTTATAGAACCAAAACCATCTAATGCTAAGATCAGTATTGAGAAGTATAGTGCAAAAATCGTAAATGGTAAGATTACAGCAGTAATTAATCAGATTGGAAAATTGGAATTTTATAATCAGAAAGGTGAATTGCTGTTAGAGGAATATGTTCGTAATCGTAAGGATATGTATAGTTCTACTTGTAGTTCCCTTGAAGTGGAAGGAAGAGAATTCAAGCCGATTATAGGAGGAGATTATCATCTAAGCATGAGGTTTGTTTCTAATCCAGATGAAAAAATCTATGGTATGGGGCAATATCAACAGCCGTTCTTAGACGTGAAAGGAGCAGATTTAGAGTTAGCACACAGAAATTCTCAGGCTAGCGTGCCATTTGCACTATCATCTTTGGGTTATGGATTTCTTTGGAACAATCCAGCAGTTGGACGTGTGAATTTTGGAAAGAATATTACTACATGGGAAGCATATTCTACAAAGAAGCTGGATTATTGGATTACTGCAGGAGACACTCCAGCAGAGATTGAAGAAGCATATGCTGATGCAACTGGAAAAGTTCCTATGATGCCAAAATACGCTATGGGATTCTGGCAATGTAAGTTACGTTATCAGACTCAAGAAGAACTTTTAGAAGTGGCAAGGGAATATAAGAAACGTAATCTTCCTATCTCTGTTATTGTGGTAGATTTTTTCCACTGGCCACTTCAAGGCGAATGGAAGTTTGATCCAACATACTGGCCAGATCCAGATGCTATGATAAAAGAACTTAAGGACATGGGAATTGAATTGATGGTATCTATTTGGCCAACTGTAGATTATAGAAGTGAAAACTTTGATGAAATGATGAATAAGGGATTACTCGTTAGAACAGATAAAGGTTTCCGCATTTGTATGAATTTCATGGGAAATACTATACATTATGACCCTACTAATCCTGAGGCAAGAGAGTATGTATGGCAGAAAGCTAAGAAAAATTACTACGATAAGGGTGTGAAGATTTTTTGGCTTGATGAAGCAGAGCCTGAATATAGTGTTTATGATTTCGAAAATTACCGATATCATTTAGGGCCAAATGTGCAGGTAGGAAACATTTATCCTATGATGTATGCAAAAACATTCTTTGATGGTATGAAAGCAGAAGGACAGGAAGGCATAATTAATTTGCTACGCTGTGCATGGGCTGGATCTCAAAGATACGGTGCATTAGTTTGGTCAGGTGATATACATTCTTCATTTAAAAGTCTCAGAAATCAGTTTGCAGCAGGATTAAATATGGGACTTGCAGGAATTCCTTGGTGGACTACAGACATTGGAGGATTCTTCGGAGGACATATTGATGATCCAGATTTCCATGAGGTATTGATCCGCTGGTTTGAATACGGAACTTTCTGCCCAGTTATGAGACTTCATGGTTATCGCTGGCCTTTCAAACCTCAGTATGGAACAACAGGCGGAGCTGAATGTGTATCTGGTGCTGATAATGAAGTATGGTCTTATGGAGATAAGGTATATGAAATCTGCAAGAAATATTTGAAAATAAGAGAAGCAATGATGCCTTATATTACTACTTTAATGGAAGAAGCACATAAAAAAGGAACTCCAGTCATGCGACCAATGTTCTATGATTTTCCAGAGGATAAGCTCTGTTGGGAAAATGAATCGCAATATATGTTTGGGCCAAATATCCTAGTTGCACCTATTATGGAAAAAGGTCAGACTGAACGTGAGGTATATCTGCCAGTAGGTTCAAATTGGACTAATACATGGACAAAAGAAAAAATGGAAGGTGGGAAAACAATACTCGTAAATGCACCAATTGATCAAATTCCATTATTTTTAAGGGATTATAAGGAAGGACATTGCACTATAAATATTTAAAATTAATATCATAAATCGGCAATTTGGGGTTATAATCCCAGCTGATCAAATTGGTTGATTTTTATCATTGTTAAATAGGATGTATTTAGATAAGAGTTTATGTAATGTAAGCTCTTATTTTCATGGTAGAATATATTTATATTGTATTTTGTTGGGTGGAATTAAAATGAATAAAATATATACTTCAAAAGAACAGATAATATTGCCAAAAGAAATATGCGAAGTCCATTATAGTATAAAAGAATCTATTTTATATTAAGATATGGAGTAATTAATAAGTTTAAAATTGATTTCAGAGGTTAAAATGAAAAATACAAGCTTTTAGAAGCTAAATTATAGGAAGAATAAAATAATTTTTAATTTATATTAGTAACTTTCATTTTTAAGCATATATCCTATATA
>Ga0183101_1000226_pt8 | contig 10591 bp, 9 predicted proteins | sample Biomet3_FD_127790 | JGI IMG/M metagenome (GOLD analysis project Ga0183101, IMG submission 127790) | Microbial communities from bioreactor (seeded with sewage sludge) at LBNL, California, USA - Biofuel metagenome 3 | ecosystem: Engineered > Bioreactor > Anaerobic > Unclassified ... | reverse complement strand
TCCGGCACCATCGTTTCAGTCGCGGAGGTATAGCTAAAGAAAGCATTGCGGTAGTTGCTGGAGTCCATATGCTGAATGGCGTACAGCTTATCGTCATCAACTCCATGGCCAAGATTCACATAGGAATTCGTGGCATAATCCGCGTCGTTATAGTGGTAAACCCGATACCCATTCCCGCTTAAGGAGGCATCGTATTCGCAGTCAAAGGGAACGTTTTGACTCTCAAAATGATAGGTGGTTCCATTGGCCGTCACGTTATAGCCATCGTTCTTGATCACGTAATATTTGATGCCCAGCGTGGTATCGAGGGCGTAGCGTTTCCCATAATAGAAGCCCGACCAGGTGGGGTTATAGTAGCTTCCCCCGTAGGCGGTTCCGCTGCCACCCGGAGAGGAAATGTGAGTCATCAAGATGAAATCTTCGGTTCCGAAGTTCATCAAACTATGGAAGTTCGAGGTGCCGTTATAACCCGCACCCATGGCATAGTTCTTCTCGCCAGACGCATCGTTATAGGTGCGGAAATAAGACTGATCTTGGTTATTGATCCGTTCCATGATTTCGGTAACGTTAGCGAAGGATTGCGGACCGCCATTGAACCAATTGAGGTTCCACGACGAACCATAAACAAAGGACATATTGCCCGCAACGATCGCTTCCACCGCCACGAAACCAAACATGACGTGATGGAGCCATTCTTTATTGAGGAAATAACACATGACGCCGCCTTCAACAACGACAAGGGCGCACTGATAGAAGACATACCAATAACGAGACTCCGTGACATAGGCATTGGTTTGGTCCGCGGTGAGATAACTGGAAACCCAATAGGTGAGTCCGCTCAGATTGCTGAAGGACTTATCTTTTAAAAGCCAAACGGTTAAGGCGTAGGTCATGATGGTGCCAAATAAGGCCACCAAGGTGCCGGTCAGCATGAAATACTTCGGTTGTTTTTGCCGGTCATCAAAGGCCCAGCAACCATAAAGGATGATTTCCGGAACCAAGATGATGAACCAGCGGCCATAGCCGTTGCCGGTGAAGGCGTAGAAGAAATAATAAGCGAAGGTGGTGAAGACCAAGTAGAGGCAAAGCAAAATGGCGATCAAATGGTCCCAGCGCTTTTTCCGCACGGAGTTCATGACGCCTACGAAGAACAAAATGACGAAGGGCGTGTAGCAGAATAGCGAGGCGGTCCAAGCATCGTAGGTGTAGCTTCCCGCCGGCGTGGTTAAGGGCAAATAGAGATAACCGCCCGTCGGATAGAAGAAGGAAACAAGCCCCATCAGTTCGCGGCCGGGATTATCGCCGACTTGCTCAAAGATAAGTTTGAAGAAATCGCCAAAGTTATGTTCCTTAAGCGAGGTTAGAATCGCTTGCCAATAGAGTTGGCCAATCGAGGCGGTTCGACCGGATAGGGCGCTTTCGCGAAGCGAGGGCAGCAAGGTCCAGGAGCAAAGCATTAAGCCCACGCCGAAGGAACCGATGCCGACCGCAATCGTCAGCCAGTTCTCTTTGGCCGTCCGTTTATGCAGCGTCCAGAAATAACGCCATAAGGCATAAATCACACCCCAAATGCAGAGGACGACCAAGAAGAAGAACGAGGTTATGCCTTCTAAGAAGAGGCCCCAAACCAAGCAGCTGGGTTTCCGTTCCTTGATGACTTTTTCGATGCCTAGAAGAATTAAAGGAACCCAAGTGCAAGCCGCCACCGTGGTGGGGAAGCCGACCATGAAATTCATGTAGCCCGAGAAGCCAAAGGCTAATGCCCCAAAGCGAGCGGTGCCTTCTTTGATCCCCATGTATTTCAAATAAGCCCGCATGCAGAGCGTGGCCACCACGATCTTCATAAACGTCATCACCGCGGTCATCTGTGGGATGGCGGAACGCGGGAAAATGATCATGGTGACCACAAAAGGATCGAATAAGCCATAGTAGGAGTTCGATCCGATATTATCCGTGCCTAAGAACGTCTGGGTGTCATAAAGGACGAACTTGCCCGTGCGGAAGAATTCATGCCAGCAATCGTAGAAGTCGTAATAGAAGGTGACGTATTGGCTCGAATAGTCCCAGCCATAAAGCTGAGTGAAATGATTGTTGATGAGGGAATAGCCGCACCACGCCATCGCGATAATAAACGTGGCTAAAGCAAAATAGAACAACGATTGCCAGTTAAATAGCCACGGGAGATGCTTATGAACCCAAACGCTAAAGGAGCTCGGTTCATGGCGAACGGCCGATAAAGAGGCGCTGCCGGCACTCGCGGTATGAAGCTTAGAGGGCTCCAAATCGCTCAACGATAAAAATCCGGAACCGCCCTCGGAAGACTCCGCGGGTTTTTCCGGTTTTTCGAGATTGGTTTTTTCTTTATTTTCCGGGGTCATTCTCCGCCGCCGCAATTTGCTGGTCCGTCACGATGCCGACGACATCGCTGACTGGCATGCAAAAAGCAATGCCCTGACCTTTGGTATCCATGCCGGCTTCCTTGTTGATGGCTAGCATGACCTGATCTTTGATGGCGGAAGGAACGAGAATCATCACGATTTCTTTTTCCGGGGTCACCACCACGCCAAAGAACTTTTCGATCTCTTTATTGCCGGTTCCGTGAGCAGTCATAATCGTTCCGCCGCGGGCGCCAGCATTTTTCGCCGCGTTCATGACCAAATCCGTGAACCCGTTGTTCACGATCGCCATGACCATTTGGTAATCCTTTTGCACGCTCATGCTTTTTTACCTCCAATAAGTGACTTCTTAGGTTTGATTGGTCTATCAATCACTTGCATATTGGCTAACATTTTATAAATCGAGACCCCCGCCACCGCATCGATGGGGATAGTGAAAGCAATGCCTTTGGCGTAGGGGGAAACGGCGAAGCGCTCTTGCAAGGAAAGTTTATAGGCCGGCCATTTATCTTGTTTTAGGATAGCGATCACAACCTGCTTTAAAGTGCCATCAAAACCAACGACTTCGTAGAAGTGGCTGGGCGCCGTACCCCGAGCGTGCATAATGCAGGCGATCGCCGCTTCTTGTTGATTGAGCAAATCGACGATGGCATAGGATTGGTGGTCGTTGATCACGGTCACGACAAAGACGAGGGGCACCAGCTTATGGTTGCTCTCGTACGGGGCGGGAGCGGGCTGTTCTTTTTTCAGCAGGTCTTTAGCCATACTTACGCCTCCTCCTGATTGAAATGGATGATCTGGTTATCATCCGGCTCGACAATGCGTTTGCGCGCCATCTTGTACAGATGAGCCCGTTTAATTTGAATGTAGAGGCCGAGCAGTTGAATCACGATGAGCGGCATCATGGAAATCATGGCGATGCAGCCGAAGGCGTTGACGTAGATGGGGTCGGCCCCGTGTTCCGCATAGCTGAAGCCGAGGACAAAGGGCATCACGAAGGAAGAAGCCATTGGGCCGGAAGCGATCGAGCCGGAATCGAAGGCGATACTCATGTAGATCTTGGGGACAACGAAAGCGAGAGATAAGGCGAGGAAATACCCGGGGATGAAGTAATAAAGAATCGAGAAACCATAATGGGCCCGCACAACCGCCATCGCCATGCCAACCCCAACCGAAATCGCCATGATCGCCAAAACGGTGCGGGCTTTGATGGTGCCTTCGGAAACGGTTTCGATTTGGTGAACCAAGATGTGGACCGCCGGTTCAGCAATGACACCGAATAAGCCAAATAAGCCGCCGCAAAGAACGGCGAGAGGATAAAGCGAGGAATTGTCTCCTAGGGAATAGCCCACTTTCTGGGCAACGGGCAGGAAGCCGATGTTGACCGCGACCATGAAGATCACCAAACCAAAGTAGGCATAGATGAAACCAATGAGGACTTTGAGAACCTGTTTGAAACGCAGGTGAACGAAGACCCAGTTATAGATGAGGAAGCAAACGGCTAAGGGGCCGATGGCAATCACAAAGTTCAAAAGATTGCTTTCGATTTGATCGACCAGCAAAGGTCCAATCATCGATAGTAAAGAGGACCAATCGCTGCAGGTAAGGATCGGGCTAGGATCCCATTTGTAAACCAAATGCGAAGGATCAATGAAACGCGAAAGAATCATCACGGTAAGAATCGGGCCAGCCGTCGCTAAGGCAGTGAGACCGAAGGAGTCGGCGCCTGAATGGCCATTCACGTTGGCCCGTGAAGAGGCTAAGCCTGCGCCAAGGGCCAAGATGAAGGGAATGGTGACTGGCCCGGTGACGACGGCGCCGCTATCGAAAGAAATCGGCAGGAAGTTTTTGTTGGTGATGCCCGCCAAGGTAAAGATGATGGCGTAGAAGGCCAAGAAGAGGACATTGAGATCCTTTTGGAAAAGAATACGCAAAACGCCGAACATCAAGAAGAGGCCAACGCCGGTGCCCACAAAGACAATCAGAAGCGCTTCATTATCAAAGCCAATTTGGTTGGCCATCAGCTTGAGGTCGGGTTCGGCGACCGTGATAATCACGCCCAAGAAGAAGGTCATGATGCAAACCAACCAAAGTTTCCGCTGCTTGAAGAGGGTGGAGCCGATGATGCCGCCGACTTTAGAGATGGATTGATCGCAGCCGAGCTGGAATAAAGCTAAGCCTAAGCCGATGCAAACCGCGGCGATCAAGAAGACCACGAACACCGGCCAATAGAAATCGCTGACAACGCCGGTGAAGAAAAGCACGGTGATCATCAAAACGATCGGGGAAACGCTGAGATAGCTTTCGCCGATCTTGCGCCAAATCATCCGCCAGATTTCTTGGCGGAAGCTGCGATTAGTGGCGATGTCGTCTGCCATGCAAGCCTTTCCTTTCGTAGCGCGGGCGCGGTTTTTCGTAAGGGCGAGCCGGAGTTAGAGGATCCTTGTGCTCACCGCGAGGGTTGAAGAACATCGATTTAAAGGAAGCCGGCATTGGGGCGGTGAAGGTATATTCCTTGCCGTTCAAGGGGTTGGTAAAGGCGAGCTTATAAGCGTGCAAGCCTAAGCGTTTGATGGGGTTGGAGGGCTCGCCATATTTATCATCGCCGATCACATAGTGGCCGATGTTGCCCAGCTGAACCCGGATTTGGTTTTTGCGGCCCGAGTCAATAGTGACATCAAGGAGCGAATATTCTTTTTTAGCGGCAAGAACGCTATAGGAAGTAATGGCAAGTTTGCCCTTGTCTTTGTTATGAGTCACGTAGACGAGCTGGGCCCGATCTTGGTCCAAATAGTCGCGGAGAGTATCTTCTTTTTTCTCCATTTGGCCTTCAACGATCGCGTAGTAGCGGCGGTCTTTGATGATGTCTTGCCAGCTGTTCTGCAAAGCCTCACGGGTCTCCCAATTTTTGGCGAAGACCAACACGCCTGAGGTGTCTTCATCGAGACGGTGAACCACGAAAATGCGGGCTTTGGGATTCGTTTGGGTGATGTAATCGGAGACGAGGCGGTAAGCGGTCCGGCCTTTTTCTTTTTCGGTGGCGACGCTTAATAAGCCTGAGGGTTTATCGATCGCAATGAGATCCTGGTCTTCATAGATGATCGGCAATTCTTTGCGTTCGTGTTTGGCGATGCGGTTCTTCGAAATCACCACCACGTCTTCAGGATACAGTTTGAAATTGAATTGGGTGACTGGAGCTCCGCCGACGGAAACTTGGTGGTTCGACAAGATACGTTTGACGTTCTTTTTAGACTGCTGGGGCAACTTCTCAAAAAGAAAAGGCAGCAATTCCGCTTCGTGATAGACCGTAAATTCCTGGATGCTATGGGGGTCAACCAAGCCTTTTTGAGGCCGATGTTTTTTGCTGTCGTTCTTGTTCATGCGCTACCGTAATGAATATTCTTATTCATTCGGGCGAAGAAAGAAAGAGACGAAGTTGGGAAATTGCATCGCGCGTGACGTCGACTCCCTCATGATAGAGGGCATCAAGTTTCGCTTTATTACGACAAGTCCGGCCGATAGTGACGGGCTGACTCGGACGAATGACAAAAGCTTTTCCGCTTTTTTCGAGGGCATCCAAATCATCGGCATCTTGATTGTAAATATTGGACTCTTGGGCATAGGCCTTGAGGAACTCCGGGTATTTCTTATAAAGAAGTTTGGCTTGATGAAGGTGTTTCTTTTTGGGGGCGGCCTTACGGAAGCCTAAGGCTCTTGTGCTCACCACCACGATCTTTTCGCAGCCATCTTCTAAGGCTCGGCGGAAAGGAATATTGGCGGCCGGACCGCCATCAAGATAGGGATGGCCTTCGACTAGAACCGGTTTCCAAGTGAGCAAAGGCAAGGAAGAAGAGGCCGCGAGAGCCTTCCACATTTCTGGGCAAACACCTTTAACGAAATAATGAGCTTTGCCATCTTCTAATCCCGTCGTCGCCACCGTAAAGCGAACCGGACTAGCCAAATAGGCCTTGCTATTGAAGGGGATCACGGTTTTCGGAACCTCAACGAAGAGGTAGGTAAAATTAAAAAGAGTGCCGAAATGCAATAGATTAAACAAGGAAACGAACTTCTTGTCGGTCATCAAATTGATGGCGATGTCTTTGCTTCGGCCAACGTCTCCTGAGAGGTAGTTCACGGCCTGAAGAGCTCCCGCCGAGGTACCGATGATATAAGGGAAAACAAATTGATTTTCCATCAAAGTGTCGAGGACGCCTGCGGTGAAGGCACTTCGGGTCCCCCCGCCTTGCAAAACTAATCCTACTTTGTAACCCATAATAGATTTATTATAAATGGCTTTCTTTAAGGAATGATAAACTAACTCTATGAAAATGAAGACCAAACTCTCATTCGGACTAATCTTAGGCGGGCTGTTGCTCGCTAGTTGCGGTGTCGTCCCCGTTTCGACCTCCTCTTCCTCAAGCGCCAGTCCTTCGTCCTCGTCGAGTCAAAGCACGACTTCAGCGAGCACCACCTCGAGTTCTAAGACCACGAGTTCCGCGACTTCAAGTTCGACCGCTTCCACGAGTTCAAGCTCTTCTTCAAGCACGGGCTCATCCACCAGCACGTCCACTTCCAGTGACGTCCCCGCGGATGGCGTCTTTAATTTCTACGCGATCAACGACTTCCATGGTTCCATCTTGGAAAATTCCAGCGGCACTTACTATGAAGGCGGCTTGGCCAAAGTCGGAGGAAAATTAAAAGAATTCAAGGCGGCGGATCCCGATCATACGTTCATCATTTCGAGCGGTGATATGTGGCAAGGCTCAATGGAAAGCAACCTCAATGAAGGGGCTTTAATCACCGAAGCGATGAACAATATCGGTTTTGATTCGATGACCTTAGGCAACCATGAGTTCGATTATGGTCAAGCGTCCATCTTCGCCAATCAAGCGAAAGCCAACTTCCCCTTCTTGGCGGGCAATATCCGCACCTGGGAAAATGGACAAGTCACCGCCACCTCCTGGGGTAAAACGAATGCCTCAACGACGATCCTGCGCGGCGGGGTCAAGGTCGGCATCGTTGGGATGATCGGCCAAGGACAAACCACCTCGATCACTTCGAAAAACGTCCAAGACGTTTCTTTCATTGATCCCTTAGGACCTGCGGAAAAAGAGGCGACTAAACTTCGCAATGAAGGTTGCACGATCGTCATCTTATCCATTCACGATGATGTTTCGACTCCCGAAGGTTGGGAATACTCCGGTCTAAAATCGTATTTCGACGGGGCCTTCTGCGCCCATAGCCACCGTCAAGAAGTCGACAATCAAAACGGCGTGCCTTTCCTTCAAGGGGCTTGCAATGGCGAAGGCATTTCTCACTTCACGCTAAGCGTCGCTAGCGGGGTCGTGACCTGCACGAATTATGAATTTATCGCGGCTTCGGCCTCCTGGAGCGAAGATAGTGAGCTTCTTGCCATCGAAAATAAGTACATCGGCACCACCGCTTTTAAAGAGAAGGCCAACGCCAGCTGTGGAACCCTTTCGGGAAGTTTAACGTATTCCACCGTTGCTAATGCTGGCTGCAAGGCCATCTATGAAAACTACAAGACCCAGTACCCGAATTTAGCCTGCGCTATGGAAAACAAACAGCGAGCTTCCGTGCCGAACGGTTCCGTGACCTACAGTACCCTTTATAAAGCCACGCCCTTCACCAATAACATCGTCATCGTAAAAGTTTTGGGCGAAGACATTGCCAACGAAGCCAAATACAACAAGACCTACACCGGTGATACCGCTACCTATGGAACCCTGGATAGTTCGACCTATTACACCATCGCGATCATCGACTATCTCGTCTATCACCAAAGCATTAATAAGTCTTATGACTATTTCCCAAGTTTTTCGACCACGAACATCTTGGGCGAATACAAAACCTATCCCGTCGATCTGACCTTTAATTATTTCTCGTCCTTAAGCGGGACGATCTTAGCCACGAGCTTTAGCGATAACGCCACCGGCTTTAATCTCTACGCTTAAAAAAGAGGAGAGGATTTTTTCCTCTCCCTCATAAACCAAGACAACCGGTAACCGCCACTTCAATGGCAATACCGATGAGGACCACGCCCCCAATGATTTCGCTGATCTCGTATTTGCCTTTCAGCAACTTGTTGATCCATTTGCCCGCGAAAACGCCAAATAGAGAAATCACGAAAGTCACGAGCATGATAATGACAAAGCAAATGTAGATTTCGTAGTCGAGACCATCTGCGGGCTGAACCCCCAAGGTGGAACGGATAGCGATGCCAATGGCAAAGGCGTCGATCGAATCGGCCACGCCTTGCAATAAAACTTCGGGATAAGAGAATTTCTTCGGTTCTCGGGTCTCGGGTTTGACCAAACCTTTGATCCCATCGAAAAGCATTTTCCCGCCGATGAGGACTAATAGACCAAAGGCCACCCAATGGTCCCAATCTTTAATATAGGCATAGAAGGTTTCACCCAGCCAAAATCCGACCAAGGGGAAAGCCGCTTGTAACACGGCAAAGACCATGGCGATGAAGAAAGGCTTCTTCTTCCCCAAATCTTGGTAAACCAGCCCATCGGTAATCGAGAGGGCCAAACAGTCCATGGAGAGTCCGAGACCAAGCAGCAAGGAAGACAGGATCCAATTCATAGTGACGAGGACAAGTATAAGGGGTTAAATTAAGCCATGGCAAGAAAAAACGGCAAGGGTTTTGACCCGATGTACATCTTTCCGATCATCATCGGTTTAACTGCGATTGCCGTTTTAGTTGTGATGTTAGTGTTGGCGTTCCAGTGATTATTTCTTAAGTGCGCTGAGTTTAAGAATATCGCCATAGAGGTCGGTCCGCCGATCGCGGAAGCTGCCCCAATCGGAGCGTTCTTTGTCGATGGCTTCTAAATCAAAGGCAGCGAATAGCAGCCCTTCATCTTCGCGGCCATAGACCTTGACGAAATTGCCATGCTGGTCGGCGATAAAGGAAGAACCAAAAAACTTCATCGAGCTAGCTTTGGCCTTTTCAACCCCAACACGGTTAGCGGCAAGGACGGGCAAAATGTTGGCAGCGGCATGGCCCTTCATCACGTTCTGCCAATGATCCTTGGAATCTTTCGGGAGAACAGGTTCGGAGCCAATCGCCGTCGGATAGCAGATGAGTTCGGCTCCTTGTAAAGCCAGGATGCGGGCGACTTCAGGGAACCATTGATCCCAGCAAATGCCGATACCGATACGACCAGCCGCGGTATCAAAGACTTTAAAGCCGGTATCGCCCGGCGCGAAATAGAACTTCTCTTCGTAGCATTCCCCAGTCGGGATATGGCTCTTGCGGTAAATGCCCAAAATCGTTCCGTCAGCATCAATCATGGCCAATGAATTGAAATACACGGGTCCGCTCTTTTCGAAGAAGGAAATCGGCAAAACGATGTGATTGGCTTTTGCTAACGCTTGAAAATGAGCCAAGGTCTTCGAGGTCGAAGCCTCTTCCGCCAAGGCAAATTTTTCGTAGTCTTCAACCTGGCAGAAATAGAGGTTTTCGAAGAGTTCGGGGAGGAGCAGAAGAACGGCTCCTTGTTTAGCGGCTTCATGAATATAGCGGTCCGCTTTCGCAAGGTTGTCTTCGTAGACTCCGCTCATCGAGAACTGGGCGAGCGCAAAGGTTTTTTCCATGGTTATTTAGCCTCCGGGATTTGCATGGTGATGCAGTGAATGTTGCCCCCACCGAGCAAGATTTCACGGGAATTGATCTGGTGGATCGTCTTGTTGGGGAAGAGCTCTTTCATAGCCTGTAAGGCTAAGGCGTCTTCTTTCACGCCGAAGGCGGGCAGGATAATGAAATCTTTGCCTTGGTAGAAGTTGATGTAACTGGCAGCGAGGCGAGCGCCAGCGGGACGCGACTTCGCGCCATAACGGCCTTTGCTGAGCCCGAGGCTTTCTTGCTTGCTCATATAGAGGGCGGGAGAGGGCACCGGGATCTTGTGGATTTCAAAGGTCCGGCCTTTGGCATCGGTGGTCTTCGAAAGAACGTCGTAGGTTTGTTGGCAGTATTCGTATTGCGGATCTTCGGGATTATCGCACCAAGCCATGGCCAAAACGCCCGGTTTAACAAAGGCGACCATATTATCGATGTGTTCGTCGGTCTCATCCTCGACGATGCCGTGCGGCACCCAGATGAGTTTATCGATGCCGAGATAGTCTTTTAAGGTCTCTTCGATTTCTTCTTTGGTGAAGGTCGGGTT
>Ga0183101_1001303_pt3 | contig 10593 bp, 9 predicted proteins | sample Biomet3_FD_127790 | JGI IMG/M metagenome (GOLD analysis project Ga0183101, IMG submission 127790) | Microbial communities from bioreactor (seeded with sewage sludge) at LBNL, California, USA - Biofuel metagenome 3 | ecosystem: Engineered > Bioreactor > Anaerobic > Unclassified ... | reverse complement strand
AAGATGTCCTGGACGTGGTTTCCATCTATTCCAAGTTCGGGCATCAGGGCGACTTTGAAAAAGGCATAGCCCGCGCCAAGGTGGGCACGCTGGCCATCGACGACCCCAACGAACTGGAAGGCCTTGAGGCCATGGAAGACTGGAAGGCCGACATCATTTTTACCGGCAAGCGGCCCGGCGAAGTGGCCAAAAAGGTTCTGGTGCCCTACCTCAACGCCCACGCCTACCACAACGGGCCGTGGAAGGGGTTTGAAGGCTGGGTGCGTTTTGCCCGCGATATCTACAACGCTGTGTATTCGCCCATCCACAAGCTGGCCGAAATCGACATCAGCAAAGACGATTTTTCGCTGGAAAAAGGCTTTATGACCCAGGAAATGGTGTGCGGACGCACTATTACGGATGAAAAAGGCGAACGTGAATACTCGGGCAAATACGACTGCGTGACCCACCTGCGCGGCAAGGAATATCCGCCCTATCCCGAACCGCTTTTACAGGCAGTATAGCCCCTGCGGCAGCTACCAGACCCACCACTGCGGAGGAGCAGCATGAGTGCCGGAAACCTTAGCGAAAATGTAGAAGTCGTCATCGACTATATCATGAAAAAGTGCCTCTGGCAGTTCCACTCCCGCGCATGGGACAGGGAACGGCAGAACGAGGGCATAATGACCCAGACCATGCAGATACTCTGCGGCGAAGAACCGGATATTGAATCGCCGGAAAACCGTTGCTACTGGGTGGACGCCGTCATGATGGCCCGTGGCCTAACGAGTGAAAACCCCTGGCTCGTCAGCATGGGCAAGGACGACATACGCGAGCTTATGGCTGCAGCCAAAACCCGGCTGGATTTTCTGACCATCCACGGTTCGCTGAACCTGGAGCTGACAGATCCCAAGTATTAGGTTTGTCGTGCCTGTGTCCGGGGGCCTTTTCTGCCGCCGGACACAGACAAAAATGGGTGATCCCTTGAATACATGCGGCCTGGCCTGAAAGGCATGTTCCTGTCAGGAGCCGAAGACTGCTTTTCACAACAGCCAAGCGCCGGGCCAGCCCGGCCTCACATAAGGAACTGTCATGTCTTGCGAAATTATGGAAAAGGAAAGGGCAGGGGTCATCAATCCCATATTCACCTGTCAGCCCTGCGGCGCGCAGTACGCGAGCATTGGCATCAAGGACTGCATCGCCATTGTTCATGGCGGCCAGGGCTGCGTTATGTTTGTGCGCCTGCTGTTTTCGCAGCACTTCAAGGATAATTTTGAAATCGCTTCGTCCTCGGTGCACGAAGACGGCGCGGTATTCGGCGCAACCAACCGCGTGGAAGAAGCCGTGGACGTGCTGCTGATGCGCTACCCCGAAGTGAAGGTGGTACCCATCATTTCCACCTGCTCCACCGAGGTTATCGGCGACGATATCGATGGCGTTGTGACCAAGCTCAACAACGGCCTGCTCAAGGAAAAGTACGCGGGCCGCGAGGTGCACCTTGTCGCCATTCACACACCCAGCTTTGTGGGCAGCATGATCAGCGGCTATGATGTGGCCGTGCGCGACATCATCACCCACTTTGCGGAAAAGGGCGAACCCAATGGCAGGCTCAACCTTGTCACCGGCTGGGTAAACCCCGGCGACGTCAAGGAACTCAAGCACCTTCTCAAGCTCATGGACGTGGACGCCAACGTGCTTTTTGAAATTGAGAGCTTTGATTCGCCGCTCTTGCCTGACGGCACGGGCAAGTCGCACGGCAGCACCACCATCGCCGACCTCAAGGATACCGCCAATGCCCTGGGCACCATTGCCCTCAACAGGTACGAGGGCGGCAAGGCTGCGGAATATCTGCACAAGGAATTTGATATCCCCACGGTCATCGGTCCTTCGCCCATTGGCATCCGCAATACGGATATTTTCCTCAAGCAGGTTTCGCAGCTCACGGGCAAGCCCCTCACCAAGGAGCTGGTGCACGAGCGCGGCATTGCCCTGGACGCCATTACCGATGTGGCCCACATGTTTCTGGCGGATAAGAAGGTGGCTATCTACGGCAATCCCGATCTGGTCATCGGTCTGGCGCAGTTCTGCATTGACCTTGAAATGAAGCCTCAGCTCCTGCTGCTGGGCGACGACAATCCGCGTTACGCCGACGATCCGCGCCTCAAGGAAATGGTGGAAAAGGTTAACTGGAAGATGGAAGTGGTCACCAACGCCGACTTGTGGGATCTGGATGGCCGCCTGAAGCGCAAGGAACTTGAGCTGGATCTGATCCTCGGCCACTCCAAGGGCCGTTGGGCAGCCATGGACAACAATATTCCCATGCTGCGCGTGGGCTTTCCCACCTACGACCGCGCGGGTCTGTATAGGTACCCGGTCATGGGGTACGCTGGGGCCATGTGGCTGGCCGAAAACATGGCAAATACCCTGTTTACCGACATGGAATACAAGAAGAACAAGGAATGGATTCTTAACGTCTGGTAGAGGGCTGCGCGCCAGAATATCTGGCAAGTCGTTGCTGGCGGCGTCAGGCGGGCTTTTCAGCACCCGTGAAAATGTGCCTTCCTTGTCGGGAACAAAAATCCGCAGCAGGCCGCCTGTGCTGTAAATGGAGGCAACGAGCCTCCGCTTGTTTACAAAAGGCATGCGTCATGGATATCACCACGGGCTTTGAGCAGTACGGGCGTAAGGACAGGCAGTACTATTTTGCCTACGGCTCCAACATGAACCCACAGCAAATGGCTGAGCGCTGCTCTGCCGCCCGCGTGGTCTGCGCGGCCTGTCTGCCGGGATACAGGCTGGCTTTTTATGGGCGCAACCGTATGTGGGACGGCGGGCAGGAAACCGTGGTGCAGACGCCGGGGCCAGACAAGGAGCAGGCGGTGTGGGGCGTGCTGTACGAGCTGTCGTTCAGCGATGCCGCAAGCCTTGATTTGTGGTGCAGCGTGCGGCTGGACGGCGGCGGGGCGTACTTTCATTATCCTGTGCTGGTGGTGGATGCGACAGGCCGTGAGCATACGGCAGTGTTGTACAAAAAAGATGTGCTGGGGCAGGCCGTAGCATCAAGCAGCGAGTATCTGGCCCATATTCTTGCTGGCGCACGGGCCAACGGCCTGCCTGGCGCATATGTGAATTATCTTGAAAAGTTGCCGAGCGCCCCAGCGCGGTATCCTGTGCCCAGGCGGGATACCCTACTCAGGGGCGTGCTGCGTGAGTCTACCTGCGCAGAGTGCGCCGGATAGGGCCGGGTGGTCCGGTTTCTATCCGGCGCGCCCTCACACCGGGTATGCCGCAAGGCATTATGCCTGTGTTATGCCGCAAGCGTGTCAGAAAGATAAAAATACGCTAAGGGATATAAGAAGATTGCATGGTAATTTTACTTTGAAATAACTATGACCTGACGTAAAAGGATTTTTCTGGGAGCATATCCGCAAAAAAGTGCTTTCCGGAATGCCCGGTTTTTACAGTCAGATATTTTGTCGATAAAGACTGCGGGCATGCAGGAATTTGCGTTCGCACCGAGCTCTCTGTATCCGTTTACCATGGAGGAACCATGCAGCTACGTATGAAAGAACACCCGCTGACCACTGAACAGATGGATTCCCTGCTTGATGCTGTTCAGGTCGGGCACCTTGCCACGCTGGGAGAAAATGGTTTCCCTTACGTTACTCCTGTGCACTTTGTGCGCATGAACGGGCGCATTTACTTTCATGGTCTGGCGGCAGGGCAGAAGCTGAAAAATCTGCGTGCCGATTCCAGGGTCTGTTTTGAAGTTGAAGGCCTGCATTCGTTCATTCAGGCCGATATCCCCTGCGACACCAATACCGCCTACCAGAGCGTGATTATTACGGGCAATGCCTCCGTGGTTGAAGACCGCGACGTAAAGATCGCCGCCCTCGATGCCGTTGTTGCCAAGCACACTCCCCAGCATGTGGGCACGGCCTATCCTGAAAACATGCTCAAGATGACGGCGGTGGTTGAAATCACCATTCATGAAATCACCGGGAAATACTATGCGTGATCCGGCGCGTGGGGTAGATTGGAATCAGGGATTTTTGCCCGGCGCGTAGCCGGGCTGTCCCTGCCGGCGGCAGCCGGTGCAGACTTTGAACAATGGTCTGGTTCACCATGAATTCCCCAGCCGTAGACCTGTTGCACGAATGCGAGACCGAACCCTGCCGTGGCAGGATTATTGCGCTCTTGCTCCACGTGGGCAGATTGCTTTCTGAACAAAACGATATCGTGGCCGCGTTGGACAGCCTGCTGGACTACATGCGCCGCGAGATGGGCATGGCGCGGGGCATGATAAGCCTGCTGCACCGTGAATCCGGCCACGTGTTCGTTTATCGCAGCATGGGCATGACCCCCTCGGAACAGGACAGGGGCGTGTACCACGTGGGCGAGGGCATAACCGGCAAGGTGGTGGAAAGCGCCGAGCCTATCATCGTGCGCAAAATAGGCAGCGAACCTGCTTTTTTGAACCGCACGGGCAGCCTTGCCCTTGAGCGCGACAAGGATATGTCCTTCATCTGCGTGCCCATCCGGCATGGGCGCAAGGTGCTGGGCGCCATCAGCGCCAGCCGCCTCTACCGCACGGAATCAGCCCTTCAGCAGCATGTGAATGTGCTCAGCGTCATGGCCCAGATGCTGGCCCATGCGGTGGAGCTGTATCTTGTTGAAAATATCGACAAGGTCGAGTGGGAAAAACGCACCCGCCTGCTGCTCAGCGATCTGAAAGAACGGTTTCATCCATCAAATATGATTGGCATTTCGCGCCCCATGCAGGATGTGTACGAGCTTATCCGCAAGGTTTCCGCAACGCGCACCACGGTGCTGTTGCTCGGCGAAAGCGGCGTGGGCAAGGAAATGGTCGCCAATGCGCTGCACTACGGCGGGCTTGCGCCGGGCGGGCCCTTCGTCAAGTGCAACTGCGCGGCCCTGCCAGAAAGCATTGTGGAAAGCGAACTGTTTGGTCACGAAAAAGGGTCGTTCACCGGCGCTGTTTTTCGCAAGGGGCGTTTTGAAGAGGCCGATGGCGGCACTATTTTTCTGGACGAGGTGGGCGAGCTGCCCCTGGGCGTGCAGGCCAAGCTGTTGCGCCTGTTGCAGGAGCGCTGCTTTGAGCGCGTGGGCGGCAACCGCAGTATTGCCGTAAGTATACGCATAGTTGCGGCCACCAACAGGGACCTTGCCGAAATGGTGGCGGCGGGCACGTTCAGGGAAGACCTGTTCTACAGGCTCAACGTGTTTCCCATCATGATTCCGCCACTGCGCGAGCGTGGCGATGACGTGGTGGCGCTGGCAGAACACTTTGCGGCCCACTATGCCAGTGAAACGGAAAAAAATCTGACGGGCATTTCACCCGCAGCCCTGAATCTGCTCATGCGGCACACCTGGCCGGGCAACGTGCGCGAGCTAGAAAACGTCATCCACCGGGCGGTGATTCTGGCCGAGGGCAGTTTGCTGCACGTCTATGATCTGCCGCTGGCCCTGCAACAGACAGAAACCCCGCAAACAGCTCAGCCGAGTGGTCTGGAGGCCCGGCTGGCCTCCATTGAATACGATATGCTGGTGGAGACCCTGCGCCGCTGTCGCGGCAACACCAGCAAAGCTGCGGAAAACCTCGGCCTGACGCGTCGCAGCATGGGCCTGCGCATGAAGAAATTCAACCTGACGTACAGGCAGTTTCGCGGTGAAGGCTAGGCAGCTTTCTCAAAGCTCTTGGCAGGGGCCACGTATTCCCTTACCGCTTCGCCTACAGCTTTTTGGCGATGATGTAGCGGGGTCTGTGGCGCACTTCGGTAAAGATTTTTGCAAGGTATTCACCAACCAGCGCCAGGCAGAAAAGCTGCACAGAACCCAGCAGCAAGACCACAATAATCAGTGATGTCCAGCCCTGAATAGTCTCGCCCATGGCGTATTTGAGCAGGGAAACGCCGCTGAAGACCAGCGCCGCCAGCATGCAGAGCATGCTCATTAGGCCCGCAATGCGCAGAGGCGCCACGCTGCATGCCGTAATGCCCTTCCAGGCAAAAGACACCATCTTCCAGAAAGGATACTTACTTTCTCCGGCCATGCGGCACTGGCGCATGTAGAAGACCTGCGCGCTTTTAAAGCCAAGAGCCGGAAAAATTCCGCGCAGAAAAAGTGAATGCTCGTGAATTTCGTCCAGCGCTTCCAGCACTGGGCGGGCCACAAGGCGGTAGTCGGCATGGTCGGGGATCAAGGGCACCTTGAGCCAGCGCATGAATCCGTAAAACATGTGTGCAGTGCGCCGTTTGAAAGGCGTATCCGTGCTGCGGTCATTGCGCACGCCGTAGACGATATCGTTGCCTTCCATGTAGCGGTCGATCATTTCGGGGATGGCGGCAATGTCGTCCTGCAAATCGGCATCGAGGCTGATAATGCAGTCCACGCCCATGTCGCGCGCCGTGACCATGCCCGCCCATACGGCGTTCTGGTGGCCTGCATTGGCGGCAAAGCTTGCACCCCGGCAAAAGGGGTCGATCGCGTGGCGTTCTTCAAGCAGTTCCCATGTGCGGTCACGGCTGCCATCGTTCACGTAGAGGGCAAAACTCTCAGCATGCACACGGCCCTGATTTTTGAGGTCGGCCAACAGACCGGCCAGGGCATCAAGGGTGCGGGGCAGGGTTTCCTCTTCATTATAGCAGGGTACAACCAGTGCCAACAATGGGGCGGTGCGGGACAAGGCTTATTCCTCCATGCGGGAGTCGTTGCGTGCGATCAGTTTTGCGAATGAGGCGCACTTGCTCTGCGCCATACAAGGGGCGCGCCAGGCTGTTCTACAGCGATATAGGCGATGTCGTCCACAGATTTGATGCCGGGAATAAACACCGCGGCCTTGCCATCGTCCGTAACCGTGGCGGCGGCAGGGAAATACCGCAAAGCTGCCGTTCTGGCTGAAACAATTCCCTCGTCAGGGCTTTCAAACAAGGCCCTTGCCGCCTGTTGCAACAGGCTTGCCGTGGTGGAGGTGCGCACCCTCGCCGACACGTGAATTTTGCCTTGAGGCAGGTTGTCGAAAAACGCAATGTTGCATGCCACGAGCGCTCGGGCATCCGGCGCTTCAAAGACGCGTAACGTGTGCGCCTCGTTCCACGGCACGAAACCACGCCAATCCGTTGAGAAAAGGCTTATTTCGCGGATATCGTAGCCGGGGAAGAAATACTTGTCTGTTTCCGGGTAGTCCAGGCTGCGCAAGGTACTATTGTTATGCGTGGCAATGACCGGCTGCGCCATAAGGAAAACGCGGGCTTCTATCAGCACGCTTGAGAGCAGCAGGGCGCAGAATATGACAAAAAGAGCCTTGGCCTTGATGCTTGATGGGTTCAGGACTGCAAGCAGAGAAAAAGGGCAGAGCGCCGTGAAAAAGAATGTGGCGCTCATGGCCCGGTAAGGTGTTGAGGGGCTGGCAATAAAGGCTGCAAGGCTGGCCTGGGCCATGAGAAAGAAAATCACCGGAGGGATCCACGCGGCGGGCTTTAAAAGACCCCGGCGGCGCAACAGCCATGCAAGGGCCAGGGCTGCAAGAAAATAAGGCAGCATTTCAAGTTGTTGCGTGCCCCAGAATTCCAAAAAGCGCAGAAAGGCAGGCATGGACAACAGCGGGATTTTTTCCGCGCCGCCAACGGCTGCCAGGCGCACGGCATTGCCCGGCGCGGCCATCATCATGCCCCAGCCAAAGGCTGCCCCCGCAATGCCCGATAATGCCCATGCAGGTACGCTGCGAGATGTGCGCCAGCGAAACAGTGTCACGCCCAGGGCTGCAAGCAGAACCAGCATGCCGACATTTTCGTTGCTCCAGCCTGCAAGAACACCCACAAGCGCATAAAGCAGGCCGCCCGGCATGCGGAAGTCCGCTTTGTCAGCCCAGATGCGGTACGGCACCAAAAAAAGAACGCCCCACACGAGGCTGTAGCCGTAATCACCCGTGCCGGTGCGCCAGAAAAAAACAGTCCCAAATGCGGGCAGAGCAATCCATACCAACCCGGCCATGACAGCGAGGTGCCAGGCGCTCAGGCGTTCACGCCACTGTGCGCCCACAGCCAGCAGCGAGCCGCTGACAACAAGCAGGAGAAACATGGCCGGAGTGAGCAGGGGGTGCAGCCATACTGGCCCGCGCAACAGCATGCGGGACATGAAATGCCCGATAAATTTTCCACTCCATTCGTGGTATTCGAGCACCTGCATGTCCCACAGGCCGGTGCAGCCAGGATAAATGCTCGAAAAGGCATGATCATCGCTGACCCACGGCGTCATGGCGCAGAACCATGACATGATGGTTATAATAAGCAGGCCTGTGAAAATAAGGCGATTGCGACGTAAGTGTGTGGATTTTTGAGCCGCCTGTGCGGCGGAATTTAATTCTCTGTGTTGCATTTCGTAAAAGTCCTGGCCCATGCTGTCAGGGAAAAGGGCTGAAAGCCCGAGATGCGTTTCTGTAGCTGGTATCTATTAGTAAATATCTTTCGGTGTCAATGTGTTTATCTGCAGCACCAAGGAGGTGTTCTGCTGATACCGGGAGCCGGGTGTTGTTCTAATGTTTTAGCAGGTATTGTCGTTAAGAAGCAATACTGATAGAAATTAATGTGAAAATGTCTGTCAGCGTACAGCCCTGCCCCCTCCTGTAGCGAACCTCGGCCACCTCTGTATTTCGGAGTTTACCATGCGCCAGATCAGCATCAATACTATCTGCACATTGTCCGTAACGGCAGCGGTTGTTGCCGTGATTACCGTACTTGTCATCTACGTGTCCACCTCGTCCTACCACATGGTTGCCGGAGTGCAGACCGAGGCCCTGAACGAAGCCAGCAAAACTGTGGCGCGTTCTGCTGAAATATACATCCAGCAGTCTGTGGATGTGGCCACCATCCTTTCCCGGCAGGAACCTGTGCTGAAGGCCTTTGCCGGTCAGCCCCAGGAAGCACAGGAATTATTGACAAGCTATGTCAAATCCTTGCCAGGATACTGGTCTTTTCTGCTTTTTGACCTCAAGGGGCGTATCGTTGCCGGGGTCAATTCCGATATGGGCGACTTGACCGGGGGCAACAGGGCTGATCGGGATTATGCCCGCCAGATATTCAGCGGCAAGGATGTAGCCCTGAGCGAAAGCGTCATGAAAGCCGCATCGGGCGATGTGCTGATCTATGTGGCGGCCAAAGCTGTGCGCGGCAAGGACGGCGCGGTGCTCGGCGCTGTGGCCGTGTGCCCCCGCTGGACGGACTTTACGGAAAAGACCATTGATCCCATCCGGTTGGGGCGGCGCGGATACGGCTTTACCATCGACCAGAGCGGCCGTTTTATTTCCCACAGCATGGACAAAAAGCTGCTGCTTCAGGATTATTCCAAGGAAAAATTCATTCAGGACGCGCTCGCAAAGGGCAGCGGAACCTTCAGCTATGAATGGAAAGGCGAGGACAAATTCATGTCTGTGGCCAAAGTTCCGGCTACTGGGTGGCTTGTGTGCATGAGCGCCTATGATTCCGAGCTTACGGCGCCAGCGGCGGAGCAACGGTCTGTGCTGTACATGGTGGGCGTGGGCGCGGTTCTTCTGCTGACGTTGGTGATACGCATTGTGAACCGCAAGCTTGTGTTCGCTCCCCTCCAACAGCTTACAGATTTTACAGAAGCCGTGGCGCAGGGTGATTTCAAGGCCGTGCTCGCAGGCAAATACCGTGCAGAGATGAAACGCTTTGCCGGGCACCTCTGCACAATGGTGGACGAGCTGAAAAAACGCCTTGGTTTTGCGCAGGGCGTGCTCAACGGCATACCCACGCCATGCTACATCGTGGACAGCGATTTCAAGGTGACCTGGCTGAATGAGCAGGTGTGCAGTTTGCTGGGCAAGCCTGATCCCAAGGATACATATCTGGGTCAGCGCTCGGGGCTTTTCTCGAGGGGGGATGCCAACCATGAGACGCTGTCTGACCGGGCCATCAAGGAACGCAAGGCTCTGAACCGTGAGTTTGACTATACGGCGCAGTCTGGAAAGCAATTGCGCGTTTCCGTGCAGACAACGCCATTTTTTGATCTGGACGGCGGCATGCTGGGTTCCATTACATTCTGGACGGATCTGACGGAGATTTACGGCCAGAAAACGCGCATTGAAGCGCAGAATGCGGCCATTGCCCAGACTGCCGTTGAGGTTTCGCAAGTGGCGGAAACCATCGCCACTGCCTCGCAACAGCTTTCGCAGCAGATCGCGCATTCGAGCGAGGGCGCGCGCGAGCAGAGTGGCCGCGTGAGCGACACCGCCAATGCCGTGGAGGAGATGAACGCCACAATTCTTGAGGTAGCCAGAAGCGCCTCTGCCACATCGGAAAATGCCGAAAAGGCCAAGCTGAAGGCGCAGGATGGCGCCCGGCTGGTGGAGGAAGTCAGCGCCGCTGTGCAGAGCATCCGCAATGAAGCAGGGCAGATGACCGAAAGCATGCGCAGCCTGGGCGAGCAGGCGCAAGGCATCGGAGCCATCATGGGCGTTATTTCAGATATCGCCGATCAGACCAACCTTCTGGCGCTCAATGCAGCCATTGAGGCCGCGCGCGCTGGCGAAGCCGGGCGCGGTTTTGCCGTGGTGGCGGACGAAGTGCGCAAGCT
>Ga0183101_1002910_pt1 | contig 10601 bp, 9 predicted proteins | sample Biomet3_FD_127790 | JGI IMG/M metagenome (GOLD analysis project Ga0183101, IMG submission 127790) | Microbial communities from bioreactor (seeded with sewage sludge) at LBNL, California, USA - Biofuel metagenome 3 | ecosystem: Engineered > Bioreactor > Anaerobic > Unclassified ... | reverse complement strand
CTGAAGTTTTGATTGTTGCAAGTATTGATTTTACAAGTGGCTCTGGATTTTCAATCCATCTATCTCTAGCTATATCTATTTCTCCTGAAGCACGCACTCCGTACATATTTATAAAATCATTAAAAAAGCTCTTAAATTCCTCATCGCCTTTAACTTCATTTATTCTTGAAACCAAAGTTTCATAATCTTCATTTTCAAACTCATCAATTAAGCTTTGAGATTTTCTCACCATATCCGCCAAGTCTCCAGTAAGTAGTCCCATTTCCGTTGTAATATTTCCTTCTAAACCTTTTGCAATTATATTAGTATAATTATTTGTTCCTAAAAGCTTCATTTCCAGCTTTTCAAGAAGCTTAAAGGCAATAATTCCTGGAGCTAAATATGGAAGTATTATTTTAGCATCCTCATAAAGACTTGCTTTTTCATGTATTATATTTAACTTTTCAGTACCTTGCTTTGAATTTAAAATTGCCTTCAAGGTATCTTCTTCACGCTGTTTAATGTAATTATTCATAAGCTCCACCGTTCCATCTAGGTTAGTGAAAACAAGGTTTTTTATAACTTTAACTGCTGCAGGAGCTATATATTTTAATAAAGGTTTTAAGTTAGCTTTCTTTCCTTTAAACTTTTCCTTAAATTCTTCTCTATTAAAAAGCTCTCCTAAAGCCTCTGCCATCAAAGCATCTGCATTTGTTAATAAAGCTAAAAGCTTTTTCTTTATTCTTTCAGAATTCATAAAACCACTTACATCTGCATAAATCCTACCACCTGCTGAAGCTAAAATTTTATATTTTTCTTCTCTTTTAATATTTCGTCCAAAAGGCAGCATGTCTCTAAATAAATCAAGACCTAAAGGGGATATTGGATCAGTCATCACTTGAAGGTGATTTAAAGAAATATATACATGTGTGTTATCATCATTGTTATTAGGCGTTGGAAGTGGAAATAATGATGTAATGGCACGGCTCTGCACAATATACAGCTCACCATTTTCTAAACACCACTCAATATCCTGAGGGCAGCCATAATGCTTTTCTATTTTCATTCCAAGTTCAGCAAGCCTTTTAATATCAGAATCCGCCATGACTTGGTTAGTAGATTTTTCACCTGTAATATCAACTTTTTTAGTTCCACCACCTTTAATTGGCATTATAGCGAGTTTCTTTTCTGCTATAGTCTTATCTATTATTTCATTTTTCTTCTTATTAAATTTATATATATCTGGGGATACAAGACCAGAAACTAACGCTTCTCCAAGTCCAAAACTTGCATCAATAGAAATAATTCCTCTATGCCCTGATACGGGATCTGCAGTAAACATAATACCAGCTATGTCTGGTAGAACCATTTTTTGAACTACTACAGACATATGTACTTTTTCGTGTTCAATTTTATTTTGCAATCTGTAAAGTATTGCTCTATCAGTAAATAATGAAGCCCAACAGTTTCTTACAGAATTAATTAGTGAAGCTTTTCCTTTAATATTAAGATATGTGTCTTGCTGGCCTGCAAAAGAGGCAAAAGCTAGATCTTCTGCAGTAGCACTCGATCTAACAGCATAATAGTTATCAATCCCAATCTTATCAGCGGCTTTAATGATTTCTTCTTCTACTTTTTTAGGCATTTCTGCCTGTTCTATTTTTTCTCTTAATTTAATCCCTATGGTAGCAATATTTTCAAGATTTGCATCTTTAATTTCTTCAACAATAAAACCATAAAGTTTATTATAATTTATAAATTCCTTATAACTTTCTGTAGTTACACAAAATCCAAAAGGAACTGGAAAACCAGCTTTAGTCATCTCTCCTAGATTTGCACCCTTCCCTCCTACAAGTGATAAATCTTTCTTATCTATTTCATCAAAGTACAATGTATACTTATTTCCCATAGTTATACTCTCCCTTACTCCATTAATTTTTTTGAAGCTTTGCTCCATTTAAAAATAATTCTATAATTTGGCTCTTTGATAATTCTAAATCGATATTATCATTTCCATAAATACTTGAAATAAAATAATTCATGTACATGAATTGAAAATTTCTTGCTATTATTATTGAAGAAATGTCATTTCTAATCTGGTTATTTTCTTGTGCATTTTTTATAACTTCTGAAATCAAATTTTCCAATCCACTTCTATTAGGATTATCTATGGGATTAACGTTAAAAAGTGTTTGGAGTCTGTATCTAAAATAAATTGCTGTATATTGAATATTTTCTCTAAATATATGATTTATGAAATCTAATATCTTATTCAATGTTTCTTTTATATCTCTTGTTTCTTTGAATTTTTCACTAACTTCATTAAAATTATTATCATGATTATTTATAAGGGCCTGAAAATAAGCTGATAATATTGACTCTTTATCTTGGAAATAATTATATAACGTCCCCTTAGAAATATCCGATTTCGTTGCTATTTCCTCCATATAGGTTTCTTGAAAACCCTTTTCTTCAAAAAGAGCTAATGCACTATCAATTATTATTTCCTTAGTTAATTCTTTTTTACGTTCTCTTCTATTTATCATCAAAATCTCTCCCATTTTTATGCTTAGTATATTTTTGAACTCCGTATAATTTTATACTACATCAAATATTTTCAGACGTCAATATTCTTTATACTAAGACTTTTAAATAAAAAAATAACCATCTGTAAGCAGCTATTTAAGCCACATACAAATGGTTGTGGTTCATGGTGAAAGCGAAGCACTCGTTGCTCCTGTTAAAAAAATAATACGTTATTTATGGTACGGTTCTCCGTAACTACTCTAAGTTAGGTTGTAGCTAGTACTTGTACTAGCTATTTTTTAGCTGAAATTAGCAACATCATTGGTCTACGTAACTCATCCTTCATATCCTCAACTTCATTCAACATTTTATTTGTTGGGGTAGGTTCTATAATTTCTTTTATTACAAAGCCACATTTTAACAAGTCATTTATATATGTAGTTAGAGTTTTGTGGTATTTAGTAACACATTCACCTAAAAAATTACTTTCTCTTATGCCCTCGTAAAAATAATTATCCACTGGCCAATGAAGTTTATTACCCTTCTCATCAGTATGCCACTGTTGACTTCCATAAGCTGTAAATACTGGATGCTCTACTGAAAATATAAAATCTCCATTTTTTTTCAACATAGCATATACATTTTTACATACTTTATCAAAATCTTTAACATAATGACATGCAAGTGAACTTATTACAACATCAAAGTACTCATTTTTAAACTTCACTTCCTCTATACTTGATTTTATATATTTTATAGCCTTATCTGAATTAATTTTTTTAGCCTGTTCTAACATTTTTTCTGATAAATCTATTCCAATTACTTCACTAGCCTTATTTTCACTAGCATACTTACAATGCCATCCAAATCCACAACCTAAATCTAGTACTCTTTTATTATCAAATCTAGGCAACATACTTCTAAATATTTCCCATTCTCCTGCCCCTTGTAGACCATAAACCGACCTTGCCATCTTACTATACTTATCAAAAAAAATCTTATCATCATATTTACTTCTTTCCATAAATAATTGCACCTTTCATTTTAAGTTATTTTTTACTATTTAAATTATATATAACATATTAATATAGTGAAAAGTTCATAAATAATTCTGCCTAATTTATGTTTAAATATTTAAAGAGATATTTGTTTAGATACAAATATCTCTTCAAATTTCTTTACTTATTTGACTTTTTATGTTCTCTTAATATTCTTTTTATGCTATTTTCAACTAAATAATATTTATTTGAAAGTTCATCTACTTTCATTCCACTTTCAAAATCTTTATAAATATTGTTATTTCTATTATTTAACTCTTTTTTTATTCCTGTACTATCTCCCCAAGACCTCTTATTTTTTTCTGCTTTAGGAATATACAAATATCCACCATCCATAAATTCCTGAATTTTATTTATTAAATCTTGTGGTAATATTTCTTGTGCCTTTTCATATTTCATGCATTTTGCTCCTATCTACTCTAAAAATCGTAAATATTTCAGCAAAAACTACATAAAACTACCTTTTAAAATTTTACAATTCTAAGTATTGCTCCTAACAAAATAGCTATTAATGCAGTTCTTGCTAGAAGCTTATTACACTTTTTAAATAATCAGTTTTATAAATATACATACTACTTCCTCCTATGTTTAATGATTTATCCTTTTTTCCCATTGCTCTACTCAAGTATTTCTACATACCCTTCTGTTCCATTTATCCTGATTCTCTGTCCGTCTTTTATAAGCTTTGTAGCATTCTCTACGCTAACCACTGCTGGAAGTCCATATTCTCTTGCAACAACTGCTCCGTGGGTCATCATTCCGCCAACCTCTGTAACCAATCCCTTGATGCTCACAAACACTGGTGTCCAGCTAGGATCAGTAAAAGTAGTAACTAGAATATCCCCTTCCTCGATATTAGCGTCCTCGATTCTTAGTATCACTCTTGCTCTGCCTTCAATGGTACCTGTTGATACAGCTACACCCGCCAAAGCACCTTCAGGAATCTTACTTGTGTCGTATTGACTTGATATAATCTCTCCATCGGATGTAATTACACGAGGAGGTGTAAGCTTCTCATAAATTTCATAGTCTTCTCGCCTTTTCTGTATGATATTGTAATCTAATTTATTGGTTTTAATAACCTCTCTTAGTTCTTCATATTCAAGATAGAATATATCACCTGGTTCCTTTATGAGCCCCTGCTTTATTAAGCTTTCAGCTTCTTTCATAATAACCTGCTTCACAATCCATTCGTACCATATTAATGTATACTTGTTGAACTCACGATATCCGGCATAATTACGAAGAACACTAATTGCCTTCTTTGCCTTTTTAGCTTTCCCTCTTCCTCCTGGCATCTTTTCAAGCTTTCTTAAAATATCCTGTTCCTTCTCTTTAGCTTCCTTGAGCCCCTGCTCAAATTTAGCTTCATGAGCATTAGGAGGATAAACCTTAATATTACCCAAGATCAATGGGACCAAAATTGTTGGTCTTTCATTCCATCTAGTTCTGCTTATATCTATTTCCGCAGAACAGCGCATACCGTATTTCTTTAGGAATTCTCTTATAGCATCCCTTACTTCAATTCCTCCTGGGAGTTCCATAAGGTCTTCAAAAAAACTTTCATCTTTAGGATTCTCCAAATATTTAATTACCTCTAGATACTTTCTCACTACATCTGATACATCCAAAAGTTCAAGTCCCATTTCTGAAGTAACATTGTTTGATACAGATTGAGCAAGAGTATACGCTGGATTCTTTTCTCCCAGCCATTTTCCAAGATTCTTATTAATCCAGCTAGATGCATAAGCTGCTGAAAAAACAACTCCATAAGTGTCCATAATATTGTCCTTTATTTTAGTCATGCTCTTTTCAATAAAATCAAAGAGCTCCATACCTGAAATCTTCTGTGCCTGTTGTTCTAAATCCATCATAATTGTCTTATTTCTAGTCATATAGAATTCTGCAATTGCAGGATCATTTTTCCTGTAGCATTCTATAGTTTTAGCAAGCCACCTAATAGCCAGTTTGGCAGAAATCATTGGCTTCTTTGATTTATAAAGATTTTTCATAATATCTTCTCGTTTTAAAACATTGTAATAGGCATTCTGCATAAGAACATCTATTGTGGCAAGGCCTTTAACAAAAGACTTTCTCATAATAGGTGATCGTAATTCATTTGAAGAATCCACATATATTCTTCCGCCTGCATAGTACATTGGTGAATCTACCATCATCTTAAATAAAGCCGCAAAGAATGTCATACTTAAGGGTGACATTGCCTCAGTCATCATCTGACGGTGCCCAAAGGAAAAAAATACGTGGTTTTTATCATCCTTAACTTCCGGTGCAGGATATAAGGTAGTAATAGGACGACTTTGAACAATATATATCTTATCCTCATAGAGACACCATTCTATATCCTGTGGGCGACCAAAATACTTTTCTATTTTTCTTCCAGTTTGTTCAAGCTGTAAAATCTGCTGGTCTGAAAGAGTCTGCTCATTCTGATGGTCAGCATCAATGTTTCTTTGCTCAGTCCCACCTTGAGGAAGGCCATAAATAGCTATCTTCTTAGTAGATATCTTTTTATCTATAATCTTGCCTTCCTTCACTTTATAGATATCTGCATTTACAAGACCTGACACTAGAGCTTCTCCAAGGCCGTAACTTGCATCTATAGAGAGAACTTTTCTGTTGGCGCTTATAGGATCTGCTGTAAACATAATTCCTGAAGACACTGGGAAAACCATCTTTTGGATAACTACAGAAAGATATACTTTACTATGGTCAAAGTTATTCTGCATACGATAGATTACCGCTCTATCTGTAAATAATGATGCCCAGCACATGCTTACATGATGAAGAATAACATCTTTTCCTATTATATTTAAATAGGTGTCCTGCTGTCCTGCAAAGGAAGCCAGAGGTAAATCCTCAGCAGTAGCACTGGAACGAACCGCATAAGCATTCTTTTCACCAAACTTTTTAATAAATGCTGTTATCCCTTCATCTATATCTTTTGGAATAGTGATATCTTCTATTAGTCTACGTATTTTCCCACTGATTTCACCTATTTTTTCTCTATCTTCTACCTTAAGATAAGATAACTCTTCTAAAAATCTATTAAACTCATTATTATTCTCAATTACTTTTTTATAGGCTTCAGTAGTAACACAAAAACCTTCAGGAACCTGTATCCCTTCAATTTTTGAAAGCTCTCCAAGATTAGCACCTTTTCCTCCTACTACTGGAAGCTGTGATTTATCAATGTCTTTAAAGCTCAATAAATATGAATTCATAACTATTCTCCTCACAAATACTATTTGTTGAATGTAGTATTCTATTGCCTACTTAACATGCCCTACAAATATTCTTCTCTGTAGAAGTTATTTTTAAGCATATCCAAGCATTTATTAAATTCTTGAAGCATAGTATCAAAATTAATTTCTGTCTTATTTGAGATTTCTTTTGTATATCCCTCTGCCATCCACAGGAGCATCTTCATAAGAAGCTTTTGGTCTACGCCTTCCTTAAACCTAGATGCATCCATGCCATCAAAAGCTATTTTATTTCTGAAATCTTCTGAACCAGCAAAGATAGCTTTTAAATCCTCCTTTACGTCCTCATCATTTTCAAAATAGGCACTGGTTAAAAAGGAAGGTATTGCCGCATGTCTTTTCATAGCTGAAATTTCAATGTTGGATGACATTTTTATTCTGTCAAAGAAGTCAGTAACACTGTTATCAAACTTTTCATTTACTTCATCTATCATGATAGTGCTGCATAGATTAATCAAATATAAGTATAATGCTTTTTTCGTGCCAAAATAGTGAAATACCATAGCCTTTGATATTCCTGCTTCTACAGCAATATCGTTTATGGAAGTCTTTTTGTAGCCATTAGTACCGAAAGTTTTTAACGCAGCATCTATAATCGTGTTTTGTTTTTCTTTGGGTATATTTGAGAATTTATCCAAAATCCCACCTCCTTCATTTTATCAACCGAATCGGTTAATATGATTATAACTTCATAAACCGATTCGGTCAATAGACTTTTACTCTGAATTTTTATTGTTCAATTTATTTTTTACATAGTATTAGTTTTTTTAGTCGTTACTCATCTATCCTAACCTTTCAAAATAACTTTAATTTTTATTTATTAAAAAGATACGTAAAATTTATATCATATTAACTCTAAATTAAAAAATCGTATTGGATTTCTCCAATACGATCGTATATATTCGTGGGTTTCATTGTCTAATGACTATGATTTTAATATAATTTAGCGACTTTTTCAAAAGTATTATTCATTTTAATATGCTAAATCGTATAGGATTTCTGCTAAAAGACGCACCCCCTCTTATGATCATTTTAGAAAGTAATGAATGGTACAAAGGTTTTATAATTATGAATAACATAACTTTTTCTAGAAATAATAAATTTAAAGAAGGTGGTGATATTAATGGGTAATTCAAAACATGGCAGTGATGATAAAGGTATGAGTAAAACTGCTCAAAAGAAGAATAGCAATAAAAATAGTAATAAAAATGATTTTAAATAGTATATACGAACAAGAGTGGCCGTGCCACGCTATTCAATTGTCAATTGAGGATGAGAGCCACAGGCCCAATTCAATTAACAGTTAACAATGTAGGATGAAAGCCACAGACTTTCTTTAATTATTTTTTTAGGAAAGCCTGCGGCTTTTTTCATTATCAGTATATGGTTGTGCTGAATATTACTATTTTAACAAAAATGATAAATAATATAATATTGGAAAAACACTGTGCTTTATTATGAATGGGATAAAGGCTGTTAAATAAAACCATTCTCCAAATTGATACGCCGCAGGCTTAAAGGTAGAACGTAGAATACTAAGCTGCTACTTTATTATTTAGGATTTTTCACACATTATCTCGTAATTTCCTTTAAATTTATCTCCTTCTATAAAAAGCTCATATATGTCGGTTTTCTCTATTTTTATATCCTTTTCTCCCTTTTTCCCTGGATCAAACTCATATATTAAGTTTCCTTTTGAATCAACAAATCTTAGCAATAATTTTCCATCTTTAATAGTTGATTTATAATTAAATCGTATATTATCTCCTTGATTAAAAGTAATGGTATAAGGAATTTTTGAAGAATCTGTCCATTCTCCATTTGTACTCATACTCCTAGTTGTTGATGTTGTTTTATTATTTTCTTTTATAACTGTGTAACATGATAATAATGTAATTAATCCAAAAAGTATAATGCATACAAAAGATTTTTGATAAGAATTTAATTTCATGATATCCTCCTTTATTAAAATATTGTAATAAAAATATAATCAGTTTTAAAGAATTATGTATTAGTTTCTTAATAAATCAAATATATTCTACAATCATATAAATACTATGCCATCTTTCCTTCTAAAGATCTTATTTTTACCGGCTATATTCTAATAATAAACATAATTTTTAAAGAATACCTTGTTATATTTCTAAGGATTTTCTAAAGATTATTTAACTTAACTTTCATGGAAAAAAGACTAACTTCTTCTTTGATGACTCTTCGACCATGGAACTTCATTAGCAAGTGACTATGATATGAGGGAACTTTAACATGCTTAAGCTACGCTATTCTTGCACTATTAATCTAAATATCTCGAATGTTTAAATTTTCACCAGTGGATATGTTTCAAAGCAAAATAAAGGGGCTGTTGCAAAACTAACATATTTAGTGCGACAGCCCCTTTGTGAATTGCCGCCATGCAGCGGTTATCCTCTTAATGTATTGTCGTGGGTTTCATGATGGCGGCGAAGCACGACCTTTGAAATCCACCATAGAATTTTTTTAATTCTATTTTTTAATATTATACTTTCTCCATCTTATGCATTCATGCATTATATTCCTAGTCTAATCCATTAAATGATGGATAAGCAGATTCCCCATGTTCAGCTACATCAAGTCCATCAGCTTCTTCTGAGCTATCAACTCTAATATCCATAAACATTTTTATAACTTTTATAATTAAGAAAGTCATCCCACCTGCAAATATTATTGTTATTACAATACTCATTATTTGTGCAATGAAAAGTTTAACATCTCCATAGAAAAGACCATTCCATTGTGCTACAGGATTAATTGCAGTTTGTCCAAAAATTCCAGTTGCAATACCACCCCAAATTCCACCGATTCCATGACATCCAAAAGCATCAAGTGCATCATCATATCCAAACTTAGCTTTTACTTTTTCCACAAAGAAGAAACAAATTGGAGATACTGCTATACCAATTATAATTGATGACCAAAGTGGAACAAAACCTGCTCCTGGTGTAATTGCAACTAACCCTAATACTGCTCCTGTTGCTGCTCCAAGTAATGTTGGCTTACCATGTTTTACTTTTTCAATTAACATCCATGAAAGCATAGCTGCAGCTGCTGCAGTATTTGTTGTCATGAATGCATGTACAACAAGTGGACCAGCTCCGAGCGCACTCCCTGCATTAAATCCAAACCACCCAAACCAAAGTAATGCTACTCCAAGAACTACAAATGGAATATTATGTGGTCTATATGCTATAATTCCATGTCCACGTCTCTTACCTAACATAATACAAGCTACAAGGCCTGAAATACCTGAGCTTATATGAACTACATTTCCTCCAGCAAAATCAACGGCACCTAAAGAACTTATTAATCCACCAGCTCCCCATACCATATGTGCCATTGGATAATATACTAAAAGTGACCATATAGCTACAAATATGAACAATGCTGAAAACTTCATTCTTTCTACTAAAGCTCCAGTTATAAGCGCTGGAGTAATTATTGCAAACATCATTTGAAATGCAGCAAAAAGCTCTTGAGGTATTGTAGGTGCATATGCTGAAGGCTCTGCTCCTACCCCATTAAAACCTAAGAAATTAAGTCCACCTATTATCCCATGAAAATCATTACCAAAAGACAATGAATAACCTACTAAAACCCACATTATTGATGCTAATCCACAAACAAAGAATGAAGACATCAATGTATTTAAAACATTTTTCCTACGAACCATTCCACCATAAAAAAATGCAAGTCCTGGTGTCATTAAAAGTACAAGTGCTGA
>Ga0183101_1000384_pt7 | contig 10607 bp, 10 predicted proteins | sample Biomet3_FD_127790 | JGI IMG/M metagenome (GOLD analysis project Ga0183101, IMG submission 127790) | Microbial communities from bioreactor (seeded with sewage sludge) at LBNL, California, USA - Biofuel metagenome 3 | ecosystem: Engineered > Bioreactor > Anaerobic > Unclassified ... | reverse complement strand
CGAAATATTTGCCCACACCGTACTCTCCCCTGCGGAAAAAACGCCGAGGGTCGGGGCCGATGATCTGCATTTCCCTGTTTTTGGCCTGCACGTCCAGCGCGATACGCATTTCCTTGGTGCAGCCGGTGGAAAAGGTGGAATCCTTGCCCGACCATTGCGGCGGTACCTTGCGGCCAAGCAGGGCAAAGCTTTCCTCAATGTCTTCAACGGTCTGAAACCGCCACACATCAATAAAACCGCTGCGCTGCACCTGCTCCCACATATACATGAGGTCGTCGCCGTCCATGCCTTCAATAAAATGCTCGGCAGGATTAATTATCAGGATATTATCCATTTTTTTACGCAGATTGTCTACAAAGGCGCGCACGATCTCGGTAGCGGTACCAGTTTCGCCGGGGATGCTGCCGATCACGCAGCTGTAAAACATGACTGTGCGGCCCTGCATGCGGGCCTCGCGCATGCCTGCGATGATGTTTGCCGACTGGGCGGCAATGTCGCTTTCGCTGAATTTATGGGCGCTCTCGGCATGCTGGCGCAGCTTGATGTGAAAGCCCTGATCATCCTGCCAGTAGCAAACCACATCCCGCGTATACTGGTGGCTGCTGCCCATGAGCACGTCTGCCACGCGCCAGCCCTTGCCCAGAATCAGGTCGGCCTCCTTCCATGCGCGGGAAAACGTCACCGAAACCCTGTACAGGTTGAGCCGCTCCCGCGTTCCATCGCCAATAACCATCAGGCGGTACTCGCGCAGGTGGCGCAACAGTTCGTTCTTGCTCATGCGCGGCTCGTGCTGCACTGTGCCGCCGCCGATCATCTGCCGGATGGAGGGGTCAATCTCCATGTCTTCCAGCGTGGGCGAATAAAAGAAAAAGCCTGATTTGACGGCAAAAATAACCTTGTGCCCCATGCGAATGAGGCTGTTGGCAACAGCCAGATCAAACACAACGCCGCCGTCAGCGTCGCACAAAAAGAGCACAGTGCCGGACCTGACCGCGCTGGCCTCAAAATAGTGCCGCAAGTGGGCGCAGGTTTTGCGCGCGGTATCCATGGCCTGACGTACTGTTTCGGCGTCTGGCGGCGTCTCCACCCAGGGGCGGGACATTGCCGAAAGGCACAGCAGGCGCGAAAGTTCCACGTAGTTGAGCATACGCCTGACAGAGGCGATGGAATTGGCCGCCAAGGCATCCGCAGGCACTGCGGCAAGATTGTCGCGCACCGGGGCTTCATCCAGCATTTCAAGCTGGCGTTTGGTGGAAATTCTGCGCAATTGCCGCCAGGGGTCGTCCAGCTGGTTGCCCTGGGCGAGCACAAGATCAGTCATGCGCTTGACCAGCCGTGAAGGTATCAGGGTATGCTGGGCAACATACTGCTTGAAGCGGAACCGGCAGAACTGCAAAATGCGCCTGCGTTTCTGGCCTTCGGGCGTGAAGGAGCGCACAAGACGCATGATGATGCGCCAGGAGCGGTTATACTGGCGGCGAAGTTCTTCGGGAGCTGTCTGCTGGCACAACAGCTTGAACGTGTCGTCAGAACAGGGCAAATACACCTGATCGCGCGCAAGGCTGACCATAAAGGCCATCTGTTCCTGGCTGGCCACAATGTCGGGGTTCATGCCGTAGGCTATGTTGTTGTCCATCAGCATGCTGTAAAGCCATGCGTCAAAGCGGACATTCTCCCCAAAATGAAAGTCGCGAACAGAATCCACAGAAATCGCGTTGCTCATGCGTTTTCCCCGCACCTGATGCATTCAGTGCCTTGCAGGGCAAAACCGCGCGAACGCAAACGCTCAAAAAATGTTGTTCCTTTGCCAAGAAAATGCACGGCATCGGGCAAACCATTGACGGTCACGGTGTCGCCCAGCTCCAGCTGTTGCCCTTCCTGCCCATCGACAGTAAGGTAGCAATCTGTGGAACCCTGCAAAATCTGGAACCGGCACTCGGTATCGCCGGGGAAAACCATGGGCGAAATTGTATTAAGGAAAGGACAGATGGGCGTGATGGCTACGGCTTCCATTGAAGGATGCAGCAGCGAGCCGCCAGCGGAAACACTGTAGCCGGAGCTGCCTACGGGCGTGGCAATGATCATTCCATCGCCGCGTAATGAGCCAAGGCGCTCGCCGGCAATATAGACATCAAACAGAACAAGGCGCGACAAGGACCCCCGGCTCAGGACAACATCGTTGACCGCACAGCCGCTGGCAATCTGCTCGCCCTTGCGGGTGAGCGTCCACTGCAAGGCCATACAGGAGCGCACAGGTTCCATGCCGGTGAGGGATTCTTCGAGTTTTTCGCGCCACTGCTCCGGCTGGGCATCTGTCAAAAAACCGATCCGGCCAAAATTGATGCCCAGCACAGGCACACTGCGCCCCACAAGGCGGCGGGCCACGCCGAGCATGGTGCCGTCGCCGCCAAAAACAACCACAAAGTCAAGGGGAGTAGTTGCGTAGGCCGGGGTGTCCGTGCCAGCGCAGATCACGCCCGCAACGTCGTGCCCATTTTGGCGCAGCCATTGGGCGGCTTCCTGGGCAAGAGCCGCAGCCTTTTCGTGCCGGGCCTTGTAAACCAGAAGTATGTGTCGGCTTGTTGCGTTTTGCATACCTGCGCAAGTTACGTTATCAAGTCTGTTACCGCAAGCCTGAGGGCGCTTGTCAGTTGCAGGGCTTTGCCTTAAATAAGAAGGCTTCCATGTCACGTTTCGGCAATTGTGAGCGCCATGCACGATACAGCCCTTGATATTATTGAACAGCACGCCAGCGAAGGCGCGCGCCTGCGCGAAGATTTTTTTCGCTCGCAGGCAGATTTTCTTCGTCAGGCGGCCTTGCGCGCGGCCACGTGCCTTGCGGGCGGCGGCAAAATACTGCTCTGCGGCAATGGCGGCAGCGCTGCACTGGCCCAGCACATGGCAGCCGAATTTGTGAACAGGTTTTTTATGGACAGGCCCGCCCTGCCCGCTCTGGCGCTGTCTGCCGATGCGACTTCGCTTACGGCCATTGGCAGCGACCTTGATTTCAGCCAGATATTTTCGCGCCAGATTGAAGCTCTGGGGCGGCCAGGCGACATGCTGGTGGCGATTTTTTCCACCGGCAGCAGCGCCAATATCATCGCCGCTCTTGAGGCAGCACGTCGCGGAGGGCAGTTTGCCGTGTGCCTGTGCGGGCACGGCGGCGAAATGGCCCGATACAGCGACATGGTTCTTGAAACGCCGCAGGCTGAACCCGCGCTTGTTCAGGAACTGCACCTTGCAGCCGGGCACCTATTTTGCCGGCTGACGGATTATTATCTTTTTGAAAATGCTGTCGCACTGACCCCCTATTTGCAAGGGCGACACACAACCGAGGTTTGACCATGCCCATCTACGAGTATTCTTGCCAGAAATGCGGTCGGGATTTTGAAGAACTGGTGTTTGACGAAACCCCGCCCACTTGCCCGTATTGCGGCTCCAATGATACCCAGAAGCTCATGTCCTGCTGCGCCCGGCGCAAAAATGGCGCAGAAGGCGGCGATTACGCGGCTTCGACCGGCGGTGGCGGCGGCTGCGCCGGATGTTCTGGCGGCAACTGCGCAAGCTGCGGACATTAGGCGGCAGGCATGCGTAAATCCCTAGTTATCGCTACCCGTGGCAGTCAGTTGGCCCTCTGGCAGGCAGAACACGTCAAAAGTCGTTTGCTGTCGCTTGACCCGGAACTGGCCGTTGACCTTGTCATCATCAAGACCAAGGGCGACATCATTCAGGATGTTCCCCTGGCCCAGGTGGGCGGCAAGGGCCTTTTTGTAAAAGAAATTGAAGAAGCCCTGCTTGATAACCGGGCCGACCTTGCCGTGCACAGCATCAAGGACGTGCCCATGGAATTGCCCGACGGGCTCATACTGGGTTGCATTCCCAAACGTGAAGCGCCCACTGACTGCATGCTTTCGTGCAAGTATGCCGACCTTGCGGCCCTGCCCCAGGGCGCATGCGTTGGCACCAGCAGCCTGCGGCGTCAGGCCCAGTTGCTGGCCCTGCGCCCCGACCTGCGCATTGAAAGTCTGCGCGGCAATGTGGACACGCGCCTGCGCAAACTGCATGAAGGCGTGTATGATGCCATTATTCTTGCATCCGCAGGCATGAACCGCCTTGGCTTGAGCGCGCCCTACATGCACGCCCTTGATCCGCAGACCTTTCTGCCCGCAGTGGGCCAGGGCGCCATTGGCATTGAATGCCGCGAAGACGATTACGATCTGTTTGCCCTGCTTGCAGAGATTGAAGACACCCCCACCCGCGTATGCGTAGAAGCCGAACGGGGCTTTCTTGCCGGGCTTGAGGGCGGGTGTCAGGTGCCCATTGCCGGGCATGCCCGCCTTGAGGATGACGAGACCTTCGTACTCGAAGGGCTGGTGGCAGAGGTTGATGGCAGCCAGATTCTGCGCGAGGCGCAGCGGGGCCATACCTCCAAGGCCCGCCAGATTGGGCTTGAGCTTGCTGAAACACTTCTTGCCAGAGGCGGCCGCGCCATTCTGGAAAAACTTTACCAACAATAACGATTCCCTATGCCAACTATCGCTCCCCTGCCCGCGTCCCGCCTGCACGCCACGTTATATCCCGCCCGTATCCCATGGGAAACGAGCAAGGATATCCCGCTGCCGCGCAACGGTCGCCAGAATCCATTCCAGCCCCGTGCCATGCAGGCGCTGGACCTTGCCCTGCAAATCAAGAATCAGGGCTACAACGTCTACCTGTCTGGCGAGGCCGATCTTGGCCGCAGCCACATGCTGCTGAGCTACCTTGGCCCTCAGGCCAAAAAGGCCCAGACGCCTGAAGATCTGGTATACGTGCATAATTTTGCCGATCCTGACCGGCCCTGCCTTTTTGCCCTGCCCACAGGCATGGGCAAGAAGTTAAAGCAGAACCTTAAGGAACTGATCGAGCATATCCGCGATGAGCTGCCGCGCCGTTTTGAGGCCAGCACCTACGTAAAGCGCCGCGCCAAGATTGTGGACAACTTCCAGAACGCGCGCATGGGCCTGCTGCGCAAGATGAATTCCGTTGCCGTAGACAAGGGATTCAACCTTGATATGGACGAAAGCGGCGGCCTGACCCTGTATCCGCTGGTGGAAGGCAAGCGCCTGAGCGAGGAAGAGTTCGACAGGCTGGACACAACCCTGCGCCTCAGCCTCAAAAGCCGGGGCGACAACCTCGTGCAGGCCATGTCGGGCTACATGCGGCAACTGAACAAGGCTGAAGAAAGCTTTCAGGACGACGAGCGCGGCCTGGAACGCGAAGCCATGACCCAGGTGCTGACCACCTTCTTCAACCCCATTGAGCAGCGCATGCTCAAGGCCTGCCCGGTCAAGGGGCTGGATGCCTACTTTACGGCCCTGCGCGAAGACATCCTTAAAAATACCGATGCCTTTCTGCAAAGGGACGGCGGCCCTCTGGGCGACCCGCACGGCGCGCCGGTGGAGGCTGTGCTCTACCGCTATGAGGTTAATCTGCTGGTGGACAACAGCGGCCTTGATGGCGCCCCCATCATTGTGGAAGACCACCCCACAGCCGTGAACCTGCTCGGCTGCGTGGAGCGCGAATCTGAAATGGGCGCGCTGGTCACGGATTTCACCCTTATCCGCGCGGGCAGCATCCACAAGGCCAACGGTGGTTTTCTGGTGCTGCACATTGAGGATCTTCTGCAACATCCCAATGCATGGGAGGGCCTGTTGCGCGCCCTGCGCTCCAATATGGCCCGCATTGAAGATTCCGGCGAAGGCCCGGATACGCCCATCCGCACCAAGGGCATCAATCCCGAGCCTCTGCCCCTGAACCTCAAGGTTGTGCTGATCGGCGATGAAGAACTGTACGAAGGTCTGCTCGTCAATGACGACAGGTTCTCCAAGCTCTTCCGCATCAAGGCCCACATGGCCGACACCACAGAGCGCAATGCCGCCAATGTGCGCGCCTACCTCGGGCACATTGCCACCATCATCAAGGAAACAGAACTCCCCTGTTTTGACCGTACGGCTCTGGCGTGGCTCATCGACCTCGGGTCGCACATCTGCGAAGACCAGCGCCGCCTTTCTCTGCGTTTCCCCGAACTGCGAGAGCTGATGATCGAGGCTTCGGCCCTGACACGCATGCGCAAGCAGGATGTGGTCACCGCGCCAGTGCTGGAAGAAGCTCACGCTGCGCGCATCTACCGGGCCAATCTGGTAGAAGAAATCTATATGGAAGAATACGACCGCAACATGATCAAGGTGCAGACCTCGGGTCAGGCCATTGGTCAGGTTAACGGTCTTTCCGTCACGTGGCACGGCGATTTTGAATTTGGTCTGCCGCACAGGATTTCATGTACCGTGGGCGTGGGGCATGAGGGCATCATCGACCTTGAACGCGAGGCCGAGCTGGGTGGCCCCATCCACACCAAGGCCATGATGATCCTGAAGAGCTACCTCACGGATCTTTTTGCGCGCAAAAAGCCCCTGGTGCTCTCCGGCTCGCTCTACTTTGAGCAGAGCTACGCAGGAATTGAGGGCGACAGCGCCTCTGGCGCGGAACTGGCCGCCCTGCTCTCGGCCCTTGCCGACGTGCCGGTGCGCCTTGATCTGGCTTTTACCGGGGCTGTGAGCCAGACGGGGCAGATCATGGCCGTTGGCGGCGTTACCCGCAAGATCGAGGGCTTTTATAATGTTTGCGCCAGCCAGGGCCTCACGGGCACGCAAGGGGTTATCATGCCCTTTGACAACGTGGATCACCTCATGCTCGCGCCCAATGTTATTGAAGCTGTAGAGAAAGGCCAGTTCTCCATTTACCCTGTGCGGCGCATAGAAGAAGCCCTCGCCCTCTTGACTGGTCTTTCAATCGGTCGCAGACTGAAACAGGGCGGATTTACGAAAAACAGCCTGTACGACATGGTTGACCGCAGGCTGGAGCGTCTGGGCGATTACGCGCAGAATGCCTTTAGACGCACCAGAAAATCCAAAGAGGGATAATGGGGGCTGCCCGTGGCAGCGACATAATACCCACTGAGTATTTTCATATTGAAAGTTTGCCTTAAGGCGGCGCAAACTTGCCGCAAAGGCGCTTTGGGGTGCGGTTTTTTTACAAAAATCCGCGTTGGGCAGGCAAACAGTTTACTGCCTTTCTGCTCACGAGAACAAGCAATAACCTCACGCATACCTTGACTTTACGGGTTTTATGTGTAATGGGGTCAACGCAAGGAAAAACCTTATGCCTCACTCTAACCCAGCAAAAGCCGTGATGAACAAAAACAAGAAAGAAGCGTTGCTTCAGGCCGCCAAAGAACTTTTTGGCGAATGCGGGTATGTGGAAACCACATTCAAAAAAATATCCGACAAAGCTGGTGTTGCCCTCGGGTTGTTGACCCACCACTACGGCAACAAGGAAAAGCTGTTTCTTGCCTCTGGGCTTGATGTCCTGGAACGCTTTCTCGTAAGGCTGCGCGCAGCCACCGCCGAAGCCACCTGTGGTTACGATGGCGTCATGCGTTTTTGCAAGGCATACCTTGACTTTTCGATCGACAAGGATTCCAACTGGCTGGTACTTGTGCGCTGTTCGCCTTACAGCGACATGAAAACCAAGACCGACCGCGATATTATGGATTCCATGTTTTCGCAGGTACACAGCGAGCTTGAGCGCGTTATCGCCAAGGGCGTGGAAGACGGCAGCATTGTGAAGGTCGATAGCAAAAGCACCGCCCAGGTGATCATTTCCCTCATGGTCGGTTCCAACCGTACTCGGGTGCTGACCCCCTATGCGATGCCCACGCTGTACGAAGATGTTCTTGACTTCATTTCCCGCTCCATCAAGGCATAGAGCTTGTTTGCAACACACAGTCGGGCCGTCGGTCGTAAAGATCGGCGGCTTTTTTGCATCTTTTGTTGCCCTGTCGGCCTGAGCAGCAATGGAAAACATGAACGTTCTGCGCCCGGACCCGCATTTGCGCGGCAATCTTGTGCATGCTTGATGCTCCAGCAGAGCAATAGGGCTTGCCGAGCCACAGCGCTTTGAAGTAAATTCAAAATGTTCAGGGTGCATTATCGCGAGTGAACAGTCCTATCCGCTCCATTATTTTGTGCGGATTGCCGGGAGCTCTGGGCAGACATGCCGTGGCGCTCGTAGACTCAACCCTTATTGAGGAGACGGTTTTTATGCAAAGGCTTGCCAGCATACCCCTGTGCCTTTTTCTTGCTGCAGGATTGTTGATCTCGGGCTGCACCAGTAAGTATGGCGACCAGAAAACCAAGGTCAATTATTATCCGCAGTGCTATCAGCCTGTTAACCAGTTGCGGCAGGACGAAAACAGCACGGGTAAAAGCACTGCCGCTGGCGCTGTTGGCGGCGCTCTGCTTGGCGCGCTTATTGGCGGTCTTGCCACAGGCAAGGCCAGCGGTGCCGTGGCTGGTGCTGTTGCGGGCGGCGCTGCGGGCGCTGTGGCGGGCAACGTCTACGGCAAGTCCAAAGCTCAGGATCGCGATGCCGCATATCTGCACCAGTACAGCCAGCAGCTTGGCAGCGAGGCTGCCAGCATGAACCGCTCCACCGCAGCAGCCAAGGTTGCGGCCAAGTGCTATGACGAACAGTTCAAGCTTGCCGCCGGGCAGTTCAAGGCCGGGCAGATCACGCGCATGGAATTTCAGGACAGATATAATGAAATCCGCAGCGGCCTTGAAGAAACCTCGTTTATCCTGAATGATACCGCCACCACCATGGCCAAGAAGGACAGCGAATATCAGCAGGCTCTGGCCGAACCGTACACTTCTGCGCAGCCCACCACTGCGGCGGCTTCGTCTTCCAGCTCTGGCGCTACCAAGTTCAAAAAGGGCGCTGCTGCTCAGCCCAAGAGCACCCCTGCGGCCAGCGCTTCGCGTACGCCGGAACAGAACAATGTTGCCGCGCAGGCCGCGGAGTGGAAATCTTCGCGCGAAGATCTTGAAAACACGCGCCGCGATGTGAACGCGCGCATGTCCAGCTACGAAGAAACCGTCAATAACCTGCTGGGATAACTCTGTTGCCGCGCAGCCGCTATTTTTATGGCGATTGCGCGGCTTTTTACTGCGCCGCATATACCGCGCGGAGCCATAGATGAACGAAAGCCAACACCCCGTACCGCCTGAAACACCGCCAAGCGCCGCTCCTGTGGAAGGGGCCGTTCCCGCTGCCGCGGTTGTCCTGCCCTGGTATCGCCGCCCTCTTTTCTGGGGCGTTCTGCTGTTTCTGGGGCTTTTGCTGCTGGCCGCATGGCTGTTCTGGAAAGAATGGCAGCAGGCCGAGGCTTCCAAGGCTGCTGTTGCCGCGCAGACAGAGCAGTGGCGCGAGCACAACGCGGCGCTTGAAACATTCATGCAGCAATTGCGAGCCCTGCTTGCCAAGGAGCCTTGCGAAGTAAAGCAGGGACTTGGACTCATCAGCCCGCCTGCGGGTGTCATGTGGCCTCCTCTGGGTTCAGGCTCTGGCGCTGCGAGTCCCAATTCTGCCCGAGCGGATGCAGCCACCCTGCCGCCCACGGCAGACGCCAAAACGCAGGTGCCAGCAACTCCCATGCAGCAGCAGACGCCCAAAAATGTTTCCGAGCTGATGGAACAGGGCACAGTGCTTGTGCTTGCCATGCGGGAAGAAGGCCTTTCCATGGGGTCCGGCTTTTTTGTGGCCCCAGGCTACGTGGTTACCAATGCCCATGTGGTTGGTAACGCCGCGCAGGCGGTCGTTGTGAACAAAGCCCTGGGCAGACCTTTTGAGGCAACCGTGCGTCAGGTAACCAACGACAACGGGCAGGATTTTGCCGTACTTGGCGTTAACGGCGCATCGGGTGTTGTGCCGCTCAAGTTCGCATCGGGCGTAAGCCGTACCGAACGCGTGAGCGCCTGGGGCTTCCCCGGCGCCGTCACCACTGACGATCCCAAATTTGCGGCCCTGCTCAAGGGCGATGAAGCCGCAGCACCCGAAGTGGTGTACACCGAGGGCGTTGTGAGCGTTATTCTTGAGCGCAAGCCGCCGCTTATCGTGCACACGGCCACAGTTTCGCAGGGCAACAGCGGCGGGCCGCTTGTCAACGACAAGGGCGAAGTGGTGGGCATCAACACCTTTATCAAACTGGACGATGCCTCCTACAGGCAGTCCAGCCTGGCCATTGTCAGCACGAGCCTGGCAGCGTTTCTGCGTTCGGCGGGCGTTCCCGTCACCATGGCCCAGAGCAGTGAATCCGCCGGAGGCAAGCCATGAGTACCCGCATTGCGGTCAGTCTGCGCGGTCAGATGCGCGCGCTTGCCAGCCAGGGCATATTTGCCACCGACTGCTATGAACAGTTGAAATCCATCCTGCTGCAAAAGCTCGGGCCGGATCATGCCGCCCTGCTCGCCGAGCCGCAGCATAATGCCGAGGGCAACAGCGTTGACTGGTATGCCGAAGGCAATGGCCCGGCGGTTCCTCTTGCGGAACTTTCGGAGCAGGATGCGCAGGCCCTGCGCGCCCGTGCGGGCACGCTGGCCTCTGATATTGCCGGATTGTCCAGCGACCTCACTGCAGACGCACAGGCGCGGCAGGCCCTTTCGGGCCAGTTGCTGCGGCTTGCCCTGCAACACCCGGCGGATGAAGACATCTGGTCTGTGGATGGCCGCCCC
>Ga0183101_1000898_pt2 | contig 10611 bp, 5 predicted proteins | sample Biomet3_FD_127790 | JGI IMG/M metagenome (GOLD analysis project Ga0183101, IMG submission 127790) | Microbial communities from bioreactor (seeded with sewage sludge) at LBNL, California, USA - Biofuel metagenome 3 | ecosystem: Engineered > Bioreactor > Anaerobic > Unclassified ... | reverse complement strand
GCGGGGCGGGGCCGCGGAGCTGTCGGAGAGCCTCCTCCCGCATCTTGGGCAGCGGTATCTTTGCATCCCGTCGGCCCTGCGTCCGTCGAGGCGGAGCGGCGAATGGCATGCCGGGCACCTGAGATCCCTTTTCGCCTTGCGCGAAAGGGCGGCCTTCTCGAGCTTGGCGGCGGCCTTCGCCCGCCTCTCCTTCTCTCCTTGCAGCATCGCCAAAAGCGATTCCAAATCGGCGTCCGTCAGCGCGGATGCCTCGTCCCTCGTGAGCATGAAAAAATCCCTTTCCGGGAAATTGGGGGGCGTCCCGAGGGAAAGGGCCATTATTGCCAAACAACCAGATCCCGGGGCGCCTCCCAACTTCCTCTAGTTGTTTGGCGATGGGATTATAGCACGGCGGGGTTCATACCTCACATTTGCCCCTATATTCGTTTTTGGAGATAAAAACATAAGCCAATCAGAGCCGTAGGATATAAAATAAATAAATGGAAAAAGCAATTGCGTATAGATTGGACGTGACCAATGAGCCTATCCCTAACCCTAAAGATTTGCATCATGAAGGCATTAATGAGAACCGAATGTTTTTTTGCAAATTGTTTGTCGAAAAAGGCCCCGATGGTTTTTATTTAGCGGGAGAACTTCTTTCTGAAAGTAGGGCTCGTAGACTAAGTGAATTTTTCAGTAAAGGCGACAACCGTCAATTTTTGCCATTCAATGTTTCGTTTTTTAAAGCAAAAAAAGGATCGTCTTTTGAATCCATTGTTAATTCTCTATTTGCCTCGAATTTGCTACTGGATATGAATTCTTCTTCGCGGCCGAAGGATTTAATTGGCCTAAACAATCGGCTCTTTCCTTTGCTGTTTCAAGCGGTTGAAACCGACGAAAACGTCCTTGACGACCCCGATAGTTTTAGCATCTACTCATTTCAAAACGGCCGTTTTTTTACGAAGGATCCGAAACTAAAGTTTTCTTTGATAAACTCTGACGTCTCACTTGATAATCTACTAAACTCGATTCTTAAAGGACTACCCAGTCTGACTCCTTTTCAACCGAAGGATTTTCTTTCTGGGAATGTAGATCAGATTTTTTCGCTTAACGTCGGTCAGGCTTCGTGCACTTATGGAGTGTTAAATTGTTCCAAAATTACTTCGTCTTTTTTTGATGTTGGTTTTGAGAAATTCACTAGTCCATCAAAGTTTAAAACAGCGCAAGGTATATACAAGCAGGTCCAGCCTGGCGGATTTGTTGTTCTATCCCATTTCGATACGGACCATTTCTTAGGTGCTGCTTTTTCGACCTCAAAGAATCCCAATCTTTTTTTGAAGACATGGATTATTCCTGACCTTTCCTCGCTTAATAGTCCCCAGCTGCTTTTATCATCGCTGTCCTTGAGCGCAATTTTGTTGCTTGCTTCGTTATTTTCCGTTCCCAATCCTTCGATTTTCTGGCTAACAACTAACGGGCAATGGGCCCAAATCGCTAATAACGTTTATGTTCAAAATGCCTCTGGAAAAGGACGAAACAACTCTGGCATTGTTTCTTATGTTATCGGGCAAGACGGTCTTCTCTTTATTCCGGGCGATGCTGACTATCAATATTGGCCCAGTACTCCTGGCCCCATTACAGCGATGGTTGTTCCACACCATGGGAGCTATTCGCAAATTCCTCCTAGTGTCAACTTAAGCAAGACTTTTAAATCTATAATCTATGCTGGAAGGAACACTTATGGCCACCCTAGCTTATGCTCGTTGGTCGATTTGGACGCTCATGGATGTCAGCCTATCTGGCGCTTTCGAAATGATTTTATTCTTGGGCTAGGACTAAAAGCATATTGTGGAACCCATTTCATCGTGGATCCTTTCTCGAGGACTTGTCTCTGTGATTTTTTCCTTTTCTTTAAATGAACAAGACTTTGCCATCAATGATTCTTTCATTTTTTGGTTAATTCTTTTACTCCATTCTTGAAATGAAGGAGGAATCTGAAGGCTCCACTTCAGTTAAAGAGGGTGACAGTAGTTTGGAGTTTCGCCCTTTAGTCGCGAGAACAGATCCCGCATTTTTCTGATGTCGTAATCCACAATTGGCTCAAACATAAAAGCGTTTAAATGGATATCGGGCGGGCAAAACATTACACACATGTGAATGTCGTTGATTAACGTGGCATTTTTTCCAGCTTTTGTGGCAAAGTTTTTCTGAAATAAATCAAACAAAGCCCCAAATTCTAGTTTTGACAATTGTGACCCGTTTATTTGCTTTTTCTTCAGCAGTTGATGATACATGTAATTTTCACAAAGGATTCTGAGCCCCAAAGCAAGAACGAGTTTGTCTTCAAAAAGAGGTCCTATTGTTGGATCGGATGCAATTCGGTTACATTCATCATTGACAGATGTATAGAAAGATTTCTTAAAACTAGGATCATTTCGCAACTTTGGGTCAAGACCGGGAATTTGATGCTCTAAATGATGAAAAATGGTTGAACACAAAATTCGGTATCCTTTGTTTGGCCGATAATGCATCACTAGGGTATACAACAAATAATCAGCATTCGTCTCATGGTTTATATCTGTCAATTCGATTATGGCACGTCCGAACGTAACGAGGGACAAAGCAAAACTTGGTTTGTTTTGTGGAGTTGCATTTTTGACGAGATAATTCTGAAAAATATTTGAAAAATAATTGCCCGGGAACAATTTGATGTCTTTGCTTGGCTCTTTTATAGCAAAATAACAATTTGCTCCATATTTACTCGCAACTCGACTTCCGAACAATCTGAAAAAATCAAAATTATGGGTCAGCATGATAATCGAAAGGGCTGATTTGGCCGATAAGGCTGATATGAATTCAACGATTGCATGTTTATTTGCATAGTCAAAAGAATCGGCGATATCATCGAAAATGAGAATTTTGCTTTGTCCTTTTCGTTCGGCTGACAAAACATCGAAAGCTAAACGGGCATAATCAAATGCCCGCCTTTCGCCCCCGCTTAAAACGTCATTGAGTAGAATGCTGGAATCCACGTTAGTTCCGCCCCAACTAAAACTCATTTGTGGGGGTTCCAAATCAAGGATTATGTTCTTTGTATTGGCTAAGTTAATGGTTAGATCCAAGTCAAAGGATGATTTAACTAGTTCAAAGGTTTGATACCAAATCTTTTCTTCTTTCTTTGCCTCCGAATTCATCTTTCGAACGATGCCCTTTAGACTTTTTCGGACAGCCATTAAATCATCAAAATTCGATTGGTGAGCGTGAATAGCAGAAAGCAAGACATGCTGTCGAAAAGATTGTGGATTGCCGGCTTCATTTGCTAGAAACGGATTCGCCTGCAGCAAATCTAAAATTTGGTCAGCGTAATCTTTGTCAGATCCGGCCTTGACGAGATTTTGATAACTCTTTACCACTGCTGGATCTTTGCTAGCCTTATTAAAAGCATCTTTCACGACCTTTTGTAATTCCTCGATGGTCTGGATCTCACTGGCTTGGCCATTTAACTTGATTGTGTTGCCACCCTCAAAATAGCTTCGCTCAGCAAGAGAACTGCAAACGGCATTGAGATCGCCAATTTCAAAAACTCCGAGCGTAAACAAGCAAGATTTCTTTACCGATCGCTTATAAGCCGTATTATATTTTTTAAGAGCTTTAGCTGTACTGGGATCGCTTAGAAACTTCGCGGGATTCTTCGAGAAAAAGTTTTTGTAGCATTGAGGATAACTTTTCCAATTCTTTTTTCTAGTGGTGCTTGGGTAAATTTTAAGAAGAGCGCGATCCAAATTGGTATCGTGAAACGCTTCCTTTATTTCCTCACCAGCATCGAGCTTGGGGCCAAGGTCTTGCGCGACAAGAGTTAAAAAGGCTGTTCTTTTTGACGTATACGTTATCATAGCAGAATCGTATTGCGACTTTAGATTCGAACTAGAAAGGTAACTTGAGGAACTCATTTTGAATTCGTCGGCTGTACTGTCACTTTTGAAAACTAAAAAATCATCACAAACGGCGGGCTTTCCATCAATTGAAATAGACCTCTTTGAAGGAGCCGAGGGATTGACGAGGTCCTGTGTCGGAACCTGATTTATGAGATCCTCAATCGTTTTTCGGAACGAGCTTTTGAAAACTCCGTTGGGAGCAAAGACTAAAAACGGCCCCTTTGAAAAGTCGATTGTGGTTTTAAAACTTTTGATGCCGTGGCAATACTGCAAATCAATGTCTAGCTTCATCCGATTTTCCTTTCAATATAAACCAATGTTGTAAACCGGTTACGCAAGCCGTTTTTTTGTTGTAGATAAACACATTCCAAATCAACTCAAAGCAAATGGCGATGGGCGCTTTTTTGTCGACGGGATACTTCTAGCTTCTCACAAATTTTATAGACGAAAACATCCTTTTTTGATGACAAGTTAACAGGATTATTAGAGCTTGTATTTCGTCTCATAATCCCCGGCAACGTTCGTCATGATAAAAGAATTAAGGCCATCACCCAAACGAGCCAGGCGAACCATTTCTTTCACGTTTTCAGAGCCACAACTGGTGTTTGAGTAAACATAAACCCAGTTTGAAGTAAACATGATTGTAATGCGGTCTGGTCCCACTTCAAAATATTTGATCCCAGAATCATTACTCAGATTTTTGTATTTTTCCATCTTAACCTTTAACAATTATGATATCTCCTCCTTGCCTTTTTTCAAGGCTTAGCAATTAATCTTGAAACTCTTCCTTTTTATCATAAAGTGCGTCCCTTTAGCTTGCCGGCCCACATTCGGAGAAACGCTTTACTAAATTTTCTCTAATTGGAGACAACCCTTCGTTCTTTGAACGGCCTCAATTAACTATACGTCAAAAGACTTGATTGCTTTTTATTAGGGAGATGTTTTGTTAATCTTCTACCTTTTCCGCGGAAGTGACGGCTCTTTTCGATCTTTTGACCTCTGCTCGCGAATTTGATGCCCCATTGTTCTCATTTCAAACAATAGCGATTCTTCCGACGAAAACTCGAATTTGGTGGACGAACAATCGCAAAGAGCCCAATTTCTGTGACTATGGATGAAAAATTGGAAACCTGTCGATTGCTCCTTGGCGATCCTAACAGATCATTTTTAACTCTCCGGCTCTAGCGAGTTATGGAACTGGTCAAGTAAACGAGTGTTTCACCGCCATTGTCTCCAAATCGGCACTGTCTCTTTTATTTTTACAAGATCAATTCGTATAAGGCCTGGATTTTTTGCTGACTTTCTTTTTGAAACAACGATTGCCCTTTTATTTGTCCGCTCTACAATAAAGACAATCTAAAAATGACCGACACACGATTTCTTCATCTTGCCGATCTTCATTTAGGCAAACGTCTAAAAGAGTTTTCGTTAATCGAAGATCAGCGGTTTGTTCTTCAACAAGCGGTAGATTTGATTCGCAACGAACACCTAAACGGCGTTTTGATTGCCGGCGATATCTTTGATTCGTCTGTTCCAACTGCGGATGCCACAACGCTTTTTGATAACTTCATTACAGAGATTCATCGTCTTGGCGTCCCCTTGTTTTTGATCTCGGGAAACCACGATTCGGCTGAGAAACTGCAATTTGGAGGAAGAATCTTCTCCGAAAATTCCCTTTATTTTGTAACCAATCTTCAGCAGGCCTTAACCCCAATTTCTTTTCAAGGAATTAACGTTTACCTTCTTCCTTTTAGCAAACCGATTGATGTTAACTATGCTTTTGGAACGACCTGTAAAACCTATACTGAAGCCCTTAGCGAAGTCGTTAAACGAATGATGGTAGATTCAACCAAAACTAATCTACTCCTGGCTCATCAAACGGTCCTTCCGACTTCAGCTCCTTTATTAGTCGGTGGCAGCGAGTCATCCATAAGCATCAAAGACGGCGTCGCCGTTGGAGATGTCACGGCGGTCCCGGCAGAATTGTTTTCCTGTTTTGACTACGTGGCATTAGGGCACATCCATCGTCCTCAGACGATAGCAAAAAACGCTCGTTACTGCGGTTCGATTCTTAAATACCACAAGGATGAGGCTTCTATCGAAAAGACATTTACCATTTTGGACGTTTCAAATAAAACAATCACAGTAGAGACTCGTCCCATTCGTTATCTCCATAATGTTGTAGCTTTAAGGGGAAGTCTCGATGAAATCATGAAATCGCCTGCCGACAAAAATGCGTATATCTTTGCTACTCTTTCCGATAAATTAACCTTAGACGATCCAATGGGAACATTGCGAAGCCGTTTCCCCTTTGCAGCCGCCATCGAATATGAAAACCTTTCGGGGGGCATTTCTTCTGCCAATCACGTTGATATCCAACACAAAAGCAAAGAAGAATTGTTTGGAGAATTCTTTGCTACCCAAAATGGTCAGCCCATGAACGAAGCGCAGGCGGACTTGATGCATTCCCTATTGGGAAAGGAGAATCCTTAGATGAGGCCGCTAAACCTTATCCTATCGGCGTTTGGCCCCTTTAAAGAAGTGGTAAGCATTGATTTTTCTTTGTTTGGCAGCCACTTGTTTTTGATTAACGGGCCTACGGGATCAGGAAAAACGACCATCTTTGATGCCATGTCGTATGCCCTTTATGGCGACCCAACCGGAGATTATCGCGATTCGTCTTTCTTGCGGAGCTCTTATGCCGATCCTGGCACTCAGACTTTCGTAGAATTTACGTTTGAGTATCACGGAAAAATTTACAAAATTAAACGAATTCCCGCTCAGGAGCGGAAGGCACTCCGCCGAGGAAAAAAAGGCGTCGAAACCACTGTCGATCCCGAATCTGTCACGCTTGAAGGCTCAGATATTAAGCCTTTGAGTCGTATCAAAGATGTCAAAGCAAAGGTCATCGAAATCATTGGATTGGATAAGTCGCAGTTCGAAGAAACGATGATGATCGCTCAAGGCGGGTTCCAGAAATTAATTAACGCCGACACGAAAAGTCGCTGTGAAATTTTCCGAAAGATTCTTAAAACTGACGATTTAGAAGAACTCAAGGCGGATTTAAAAAATAAAGATCGGGAAGCGACCGAAAAAGTTCGAAGTCAGAACGATCGTATTTTCGGCCGTTTGCTCGGCTTTCAAACCGACGACTTGCCTTGGCAAGATCTCATCAAGGATAAAAACGCCATTGGGAACCTTGAGGAACTCATTAAGAATGCCAAATCGATCAGCCAAGTGAAAGAAGGGCTTCTCCCTGGGCTTAAAAAGACCTCTGAGATCGCCGAAAATGAAAAAACTGCAGCCATTAAAAGAAAAGAAGCCGCCCTTCACTTTAACGAAGCAAAAGATGATTATCTGTCCGCTTGTACAGTTCTTAAGGCACTTGCCGCTAAACGAGAAGACATCCAAAATAAACGCGAACGCGTGGACAGAGCCCTTAAAGCTCAGCAGGTCGTTTCCGCGAACAAAGCCTACCTTTTAGCCAATGACGATCTGGCGCAAGCCGAAAAGGAAAAGAGATTAATTGCCGACAACCTGCCTCTTGCTTCTGCAAAAAACGATGAGTTTTCTAAAAAAGTGAAGGAACAGACCTTGCTCTTTGAAAACGAAAAGACAAAACTGGCCGGAGAACTCGTTGATTTGGAGAGAAAAAAAGGCCTTTTTGATCAAATTGATCAGGCTAACGTCACCTATATGTCTGCGCTATCAGAGGTTAACGCCACCTCTCAAGCCTGTGATCGCGAAAAAGCCATTCGCGAGCAACTTGAAAAAGAGATTCAAAAAGTTGATGATTGCTATGCTCATTTCGACGAAAACAATCGCCACGAGGATTTGAAAATCAGTCTCGATAGGTCCCAAAGACAGCAAAGCGAACTAGAAGCTTTAAAAAAACAGTTGTTAAATTATCAGAACCTTTTGGCTGGTTCTGGTAGCAAGATCCAGTTGTGCCGTGACTCACAAGCCGTTTATGACAAGGCCGATTCCGATTATCAAACGGCTTTCCGGCATTTTATCGATGGCCAAGCCTGCTTGATCGCGTCAGGTCTCATCGAGGGAAATCCATGTCCAGTTTGCGGCAGTGTCCATCACCCTCATTTGGCCGTCGATTCAAAAGCCGTTCCAACCGAAGACGAAGTCAACCGCTTGAAGAAAAGGCGTGACGATGCCGAAGTCGACGTTCGTCAGAAAGCCAAGGAGTCCGAAAGAGCCGCGGCGGAAGCTGATTCTGCACTTAATCTTTTAAAACAAAATTATCAACAAACGCTTGGCCAGACATTTGTCGTTGATTCTGCGATAAACTTTCTTAACGAATCAGATAAACAAAACCAACAGGCCCTGGCCGCTCTACAAAAGGATTGGGGCGAAGCCGAAAAACTCGAAGCTCTCCATAAACAAGAAATCATCGAGAACATAGAGCGAAAACGGAGGCTCGTTTCTACTGTTGTGCCGGAAGAGAATCGAGCGCAAACCAGATTAGTCGACGCCCAAAAACAAGAGGCCGCCGCAAAAGGGCTGCTTCAGCATCTTAAAGATGAAACCAAAGAATCCTCCAGAGAAATCGTTATCGAGCGAATTGGGATTATTGTTGCGAGGCAAAAGGAAATCGAAGATTCGCAATTGGATTTGAAGCACGATGCAGAAGAAGCTCTTTCCGCTTTTCTTACCTTGAAGACCCAGCAAGAAGACAATGCCCAAAAATTGTCGGAGGCCTCTACGCGAGCCGCCCAAGAACGAGAGTCTCTAGTTTCGTTGTTAACACTTAATGGTTTTATTGATTATTCAGAAGCCCAACGTTGCTCTCTTAATGCTGATGATCTTCTGGCCATTCAAAAAGAAATTCGGAAGTTTGACGATGATTACTCCGCTAACGAGGCTTTGGCTAAAAAGGGACGGGAAGCTCACTGCGATGTCGAAGAAAAGAAGGATCTTGTCTTCCTAGATGACGAAGTTCGGCGGCTGGGGGACGAGGCTTTGCAGGCCACGAATGCATATCGCGATGCGCTAGTGAAAGTTCAAAGTAATCAAGCCCTTCTCAAAGAAGTCGATGAACTCCACTCCGATTCGGCCTCCGACCTAAAGACCGCCAACGATTTTCATCAACTTTATTTGACTGCTACTGGGCAGCTTAATGGAGTGAGCCATATCGATTTCGAAGTTTATTATCAGTCTCAACTTTTCGATGAAATTCTTGAGGCTGGTTCAAAGAAACTTAACGATATGACCGATGGGCGTTATGTCTTTGCTCGTCGAAAGGCACCGTTAAATGGGCAAGGTCAGTTTGGATTAGAAATCGATGTTGTTGATTACAACACCGGGAAAGAAAGGCCGGTGTCCACTTTGAGCGGTGGTGAGTCCTTTATGGCCAGCTTGGCCTTGGCTCTTTCTCTCTCAGAAATTATTCAGCAAAAAGCTGGCGGCATTGAGATGGATTCTATGTTTGTGGATGAAGGTTTTGGGAGCCTCGATCCTGATAGCCTTGAGAACGCCATTCGTATCCTCACCAACCTATCCAACAGCAGCCATCGTTTGGTCGGGATTATTTCTCACGTTGAAGCCCTAAAAGATTCAATACCCCTTCAAATTGTTGTTAGCAAAGGAAAAGACGGTTCAACTTTGAAAGTCATTAACTGATTTTTCTTTTGGCTTCTTCTCTTTTTGTTTCGATGAAAGTGACAAAAGGTTCAACATTTCTATCTATAAACTTGCAACATTTCACAAAGATGATGAACAATATCGGAAACTACTGGTGAGTTGTATTAGCGAGGGCCATCATACTCTTTTTACCTTTTATTCGGTTGGTGGTAGAGAGATTCTAGATAGCCTCGAAGACAAATAATCTGAAAAAATACGTTCGGAGTATATTCAAAAAGCTTCGGTTTTACTCCTTTTGTGCGAAGAGCGTACCAAGGAGCGGAAATTCGTCGACTGGGAATTGCAGGCCGCGATGTCCGACTCTGACAACAAGATGGGAATTATTGTGACAAACCTTCCAAACATTAACCAATCAAGTCATATCCATGGTGAAGAAGTACAACAATTGATTGACCCAGTTGCCGCTAATTGGTATTCGATTTCCAGCCAAAAATCCTATGAAGCGGCTTTCCTTATCTTCCTTCACGATGTGTTGACTGCCTTGCGAATGAAGACCCACCAATCTGCATTGTGGACTGGTAGTAGATTGAAACGGACCACAATCTTTTGGTTAAACTAATTGATGTCACTTTTAATCGTCGAGATAATGCAAGATATGATTGTTATTCACCTTTACGACGAAAAAACTGTCAAAACCGAATCAATAATCTGACAATGTGGTAGTAATACAGGCTTTCTTTATTAAAAGAAGGCCCGTTATTATCACGGTATTTCTTTGCTGCAGACAGGACTCTCAGATGGAATCACAACATCTCCTCTCATCGTATTCAATTGCAGCCGGTATCTTTCGTTCCCATTCCAGTAATGGCTTTTGTCGATGTCGTACCCCATCCTCGAGGCGTAATCCCCGAGGAGATTCGGGCCGATGCCCGGTAGCCAATGGAAATCCTTCCGGAACCCCGGCTTGACCTCCCCAGGAGCTTCGGACCTGCGAAATATATCTCGTTTGTTGGTAAAACACCCATGTGGGACTCTCTTCTGTTACTTGAACGCACCAAGCTTGAGAGTTCCTTTTTCGCTTGTCACCTGAAAACCTGAAACG
>Ga0183101_1000289_pt4 | contig 10611 bp, 10 predicted proteins | sample Biomet3_FD_127790 | JGI IMG/M metagenome (GOLD analysis project Ga0183101, IMG submission 127790) | Microbial communities from bioreactor (seeded with sewage sludge) at LBNL, California, USA - Biofuel metagenome 3 | ecosystem: Engineered > Bioreactor > Anaerobic > Unclassified ... | reverse complement strand
CCAGATCGATTTGGTTTTTTATTTCGTAATCACTAAAAAATTCACCGCAAGTTTTAATATTATCTGCGATTTCCAGTAACAGTTCAAATAACTTGTCCTGTTTTCTTTTCATATTTTTCATTCCTCCAAAAGTATTGTACTAACTACTCTCCGACCTTAAGTTTAACATCAGCGCCGTCAATTAGCAATACTTATATTTCAACTAAAAAGCCTTATCGCAAAAGCGATAAGGCCGTATGATTAGTCTTGAGGTGTGATCATCACAGCACCCTTGCTTGATGGTCCGACAAGCTTTGCATATCTTGCCATCCAGCCGGTCTTGATGTTAGGCTCTCTTGGAACAAATGATTTGCGGCGTTCTGCCAGTTCTTCATCTGAAACTTTTACGTTGATACTACCGCTGTTGATGTCTATCTCGATAATATCTCCTTCTTTGATCAGGCCTATAGGTCCTCCGTTGGCTGCTTCAGGGCTTACATGCCCAATAGAAGCACCGCGGCTTGCACCGCTGAAACGTCCGTCTGTGATCAAAGCTACTGTCTTGTCCTGCTTCATTCCTGCCAGCGCACTGGTCGGATTGAGCATTTCACGCATTCCCGGTCCACCCTTTGGACCTTCGTAACGGATTACTACAACGTCACCATCTTTGATTTTGCCAGCATAGATATCCGCTATGGCATCCTCTTCACTGTCGTATACGCGAGCTGGTCCGGTATGCTGAAGCATTTCAGGTGCAACTGCGCTACGCTTTACTACGCATCCGTCTGGAGCGATATTTCCCCAAAGGATGGCAAGCCCGCCTGTTTTGCTGTATGGATTATCTACAGGTCTGATTGCCTCAGGATTCTTGTTTTTAGCGGTCTTAATGTTCTCTGCTACACTATTTCCTGTTGCTGTCATTGCTGATGTATCTATGAGGCCGATTTTATTCAACTCAGCGATAACTGCCTGCACTCCGCCGGCATTGTTGAGGTCGTGCATATGAGTACCACCTGCAGGTGCCAAATGGCAAAGGTTTGGAGTCTTTTCACTCATCTCATTGAAGGTCTCCATACTTAAATCGACGCCTGCCTCATTGGCGATTGCCAGCAGATGGAGTACCGTATTTGTAGAGCATCCAAGTGCCATATCGCAGGCAAGTCCATTGCGTATTGATTTTTCATTGATTATCTGGCGAGCCGTAATGTTCTTTTCTACAAGATTCATTATTGCCATGCCAGCATGTTTAGCCAGCATGAGTCTTCCGCTGTGAACTGCTGGTATAGTGCCATTTCCCGGCAATGCTATGCCTATTGCTTCACAAAGACAGTTCATGCTGTTTGCAGTGTACATGCCTGAACATGAGCCGCATCCAGGGCAAACATTTTGTTCAAACTCTTCCAGACCAGCATCATCAATTATACCGGCTTTGCGGGCACCTACAGCCTCGAACATCTTGGATAAAGAAACCTCTTCACCTTCGACAAGTCCGCTCATCATAGGTCCGCCCGAACAAACAACTGCAGGTATATCCAGCCTGCAGGCTGCCATAACCATGCCAGGGACGATCTTATCGCAGTTTGGCACAAGTACCATACCGTCAAACTGATGAGCTATTATCATAGTCTCCACGCTATCAGCTATCAATTCCCTGCTGCCCAGCGAATACTTCATTCCGATATGTCCCATGGCAATACCGTCACAAACTCCTATTGAAGGTATCATGATTGGCGTACCGCCTGCCATACGAACTCCAGCTTTAACCGCTTCTGTTATCTTGTCCAGATTCATATGTCCGGGAACTATTTCACTATGCGCTGAAACAACTGCGATCAACGGCCTTTCCAGTTCCTCTTTAGTGTAACCCATAGCGTAAAAAAGGCTTCGCATCGGAGCCTTTTCTACACCTTTAGTTACATTATCACTTCTTTTTGTCATAATATAACCTCTCGTTTAAATTATTTCTTTAACCAACTCATCATTTCACGAAGTTCAGCGCCGGTCTTATTTAGAGGATGTTCAGCTTCCTTAGCTCTCATTGAGAGGAAGTTAGCCTGTCCGCCTGCATTGAATTCCTGAATGAACTGGCTTGCAAAAGTACCATCCTGAATGTCAGAAAGTACTCCCTTCATAGCTTTTCTTGTATCCTCTGTGATGATCTTCTTTCCTGTTACATAGTCACCATATTCAGCTGTGTTGGAAATTGAATATCTCATCATTTCGAATCCTGCTGAGTTGATAAGGTCTACGATCAGCTTCATCTCATGGATACACTCGAAATATGCCATCTCTGGTGCATATCCAGCTTCTGTCAATGTATCAAAACCTGCCTTCATCAATTCAGTAACGCCGCCGCAAAGTACAGCCTGCTCACCAAATAAGTCAGTTTCAGTTTCTTCTTTAAATGTTGTTTCAATGATTCCTGCTCTGCCAGCTCCGATTCCTGAAGCATATGCCAGTGCATAATCCTTAGCTTTTCCGCTTGCGTCCTGATAAACAGCGATTAGTGAAGGAACTCCTTTTCCCTCTGTATACTGGCTTCTTACAGTATGGCCAGGTCCCTTAGGTGCAACCATTACTACATCGATGTCCTTCTGAGGAAGGATCTGATGATAATGAATGTTGAATCCATGAGCAAACATCAAGACATTTCCTGCCTTCATATGCTTTTCGATCTGCTCTTTATAGATTTTCGACTGTAATTCATCTGGTGTAAGAATCATAACGAAATCGCCTGCTTCTGCAGCTTCTTCGATTCCCATAACTGTCAAACCAGCATCCTTTGCCTTCTGTTCATGAGCTGAACCAGGTCTAAGACCTACAACTACCTTTGCTCCACTTTCCTGAAGGTTCATAGCATGTGCATGGCCCTGACTTCCAAAACCGATGATGGCGATAGTCTTACCATCCAATAATCCTAAATTGCAATCCTGATCATAATACTTAGTAATCATTTCGTTTAATCTCCTTTTATACATATACATATTGATATATTAATTAACTTTAGTAATTTTTCTTTGCATTGCGGGCGTTACTTTCAATACCAGTAATTCCTGTTCTGCAAACCTCTACGATATCATGAACGCTCATGACGTCCATGAAGCCGTCTATCTTTTCCGGTGTTCCGGTAAGCTCTATTATCATGCTGTCTCTTGACAGATCAACGACCTTACCGCGATAGATATCGACCATTTCTTTGATCACGGTCCTCTCATTTTCTGTAGCATTTACCTTAAGCAAAAGAAGTTCTCTGTATAAGCTGTTCTCTTTGTTGAGAATGAATATGCTCTTTACTACTTCAAGCTTCTCTGTTTGAGTGATGATCTGCTGCATAGACTGTTCCGTTGCGCTGAACACTATTGTTATTCGTGAAAGTCCCGGGTCATTGGTTTCTGACACTGTCAGAGAATCTATATTGAACCCTCTCCTTCCGAATAAACTTACTACTCTTGTCAAAACGTTTGCCTGATTCAGGACGAGAACGCTGACGATTTCTTTTTTCAATGGTTTATACATATCAAGCGTCCCCCCTCCTAATCTACTATGATATCATCTACAGTCTTACCGCCTGGTATAAACGGAAGTACTCTCTCATCTTTATCGATTACACAGTCGATCCAAACCGGACCGTCAGTTTTAAGTGCTTCTGCCATGGCTGTCTCAAATTCTTTTACGTTAGTAGCTCTAAGGCCCTTTGCGCCAAAACCTTCTGCAACCTTAACAAAGTCTGTTTTTCTCTCCGGGCATGTATTTGAGTATCTTTCACCATAGAAAATTGTCTGCCACTGGTAAACCATACCAAGTACTTTGTTGTTCATTATTATAGTAATGATTGGCAAATTGTTGCTGACCGCCGTGCAAGCTTCGTTCAGATTCATATGGAATGAAGCATCTCCGGTTATGTGAATAACCCTGTTTTCAGGGCATCCCATCTTGGCGCCTATTGCTGCTCCGTAGCCAAATCCCATGGTTCCAAGTCCACCGCTGGTGATGAATTTCATAGGTTTCTTATGCTTTATGTACTGCGCGGACCACATTTGATGCTGGCCAACGTCAGTGACGTAAATCGTTTCATCATCAACCATTTCACAAAGCTTATCTATCACTTCCTTTGGATGCATCTTATCAGGATCTGCCTTGACTATATGCTCCTTCTTTTTCCAGCCGACAACTCTGTCGTGCCATTCATAATGCTGTGCTTTGTCTATGTACGGAAGAGCTCTTATGAGGAAGTCCTTTATATCTCCTACACAGCTCTTTTCTACCATAACGTTCTTGTTGATTTCACTGTTATCGATATCTACCTGTACTATCTTGGCTCTTCTCGCCCATTTGTCAGGATTCTGTGCAACTCTGTCGCTGAATCTTGATCCCAGTGCGATTACCAGGTCTGCCTGATCTATAGCTCTGTTAGCTGCTACTGAACCATGCATTCCTACAAGTCCAAGGTCAAGCTCGTTATCACAGCTTACTACACCTGCCGCCATTAAAGTGTGAACTGAAGGTATATCTGCCTTTTTCATCAGTTCAATGATCTCTGCATGTGCATCAGATGCCATACAACCTCCACCCAGATAAAGAACTGGCTTTTCAGCCGCATTTATATACTTCACTATATCCGCTAAGTCATCCTTATCAAGCTTAGGAAGCGGTTTTAAATCCATCGGTGCTTTATTTTCATATTCCACCGTGGCTGCCGTTACATCCTTTGTGATATCTACTAGTACAGGACCTTTTCTCCCGCTGTTTGCCACCCTGAATGCATCCCTTAGTGCAGGTTCCAAATCTTCTATTTTATTAACAAAGTAATTCTGCTTTGTTATCGGCAAAGTAATACCTGTAATGTATATTTCCTGAAAGGCGTCTCTGCCGATCAGGGAATCCGGTACATTTGCTGTAATTGCTACAAGGGGAATACTGTCCATACATGCTGTCGCGATACCTGTAACTAGATTAGTTGCTCCCGGTCCACTCGTCGAAAAAACTACGCCGGTTTTCCCGGTAGCCCTTGCATAGCCATCTGCAGCGTGGGCAGCACCCTGTTCGTGAGCAGTTAAAATATGTTTGATTTTGTCTTTATACTTATATAGTTCGTCGTAAATATTCAGAGCAGTTCCCCCTGGATAACCGAACACAGTATCAACACCATGATCAAGCAAAACTTCTGCCACTACTTGTGATCCTGTAAGTTTCATTGAATATCTCCCTTTCCGTATTATTAAAATGAGCTTTTTCAGCCCATCTCATATACACCATTATAGACTACACGGAATAAATGTCAACAAGTTTTTTGTAAATGTTCACAAAAAAATACATGATTTCTTTGTTTTATTCACAATTTTTGGTTGACAAATACTGTTACATACATTATATTATAAATACAACTTAACAGAATTAAGTTTTGCGATGACGGGAATAAATCGAACTTAGGTGCTTTACAGAGAGCGGCCACATTGCTGAGAGGCCTGCAAGTCCCCTTCGATGTCTCACCCCCGAGCATACCAAACGAGCGGATGTGCGTTGATGGACGCAGCATCAAAAAGAGTGGTACCGCGGATTCTTGAATGTTTTCGTCTCTTTATGATTATTGTTAATCGTAAAGAGACGTTTTAGGATACGGTCCCCATTACAAAGAAGAGGAGAATTTTAATGAAAAATTACAAGAAGTACAAAATCGGCTATTTTGTTCCACCCGTCGCGGAGTACGACTGGGTCAAGAAAGATCATATCACTAAGGCACCAAGATGGTGCAGCGTGGATCTTAGAGACGGCAATCAAGCCCTGATAGTTCCGATGAGCCTTGATGAGAAACTGGAAATGTTCCAGTACCTCTGCAAGATAGGCTTTAAGGAGATTGAAGTCGGTTTCCCTGCTGCTTCTGAAACTGAGTTCGAATTTCTGAGGACTCTTATCGATAAGAATCTGGTTCCTGACGATGTAACATTGCAGGTTCTGACACAATCAAGGAAGCATATCATCGAAAAGACCTTCAATGCATTGATTGGCGCAAAGCATGCAGTCGTACATCTTTATAACTCTACTTCTGTAGCCCAACGTGAACAGGTTTTCAAAGCTTCAGAAGAAGAAATCATTAACATTGCAAAAGAAGGCGCACGTCTGATCAAGGAAATCGCTGAACAGTATCCTGAAACTGATTTCCAGTTCGAGTATTCTCCAGAGAGCTTTACCGGAACTGAAATGGAATTTGCCAGAGATATATGCAACGAAGTAATTGACATATGGGAACCGTCTCCTGATAATAAGGTAATAATCAATCTGCCGGCAACAGTGGAAATGTCTTTGCCACATGTCTTTGCCAGCCAGATAGAATATATGAGCAAGAACCTTCATGACAGAGAGAACGTCATTTTATCACTGCATCCTCATAACGACAGAGGAACAGGAGTCGCTGATGCAGAGCTGGGACTTCTCGCTGGCGGTGACAGAATCGAAGGTACCCTTTTCGGTAACGGCGAACGTACTGGAAATGTGGACATAGTGACAATAGCTATGAATATGTTTACACATGGCGTCGATCCTAAGCTTGATTTTTCCAATATGCCAGAAGTAGTAGAAGCTTATGAAAAGGCAACCGGCATGACAGTTGATCCTAGACATCCGTACAGTGGTTCTCTGGTATTTGCTGCATTCTCCGGTTCACATCAGGATGCTATAGCAAAGGGAATGAAATGGAGAAAAGAAATCGATCCCGAAAGATGGACGGTTCCTTACCTTCCAGTCGATCCGCACGATGTTGGCAGAGAATACGATGGCGATGTCATCAGAATCAACAGCCAGTCTGGCAAAGGCGGCGTAGCTTACGTCATCGAAAGAGACTATGGCTTCATTATTCCAAATGCTATGCGTGCTGAAGTAGGATACATGATGAAGGATATTTCCGACAAGCATCATGAGGAATTATCGACTAAGGAGATATTCAACTACTTCTCTGAAGAATATATCAACTACTTTGACCCTGTTGATATTACAGACGCTACATTTGCTCATACCTCTTCTACTAAGTCCGGATCAAGTGACAGTGTCGCTGTAGACATGAGAATAGATATTAACGGTGAGATATTCAATATCAGCGCCGAAGGAAACGGCAGACTGGATGCTGTAAGTAATGGACTTAACAAGACACCGTATAACTTTAATTATAAATTCATAACATATTCTGAGCACGCTATCAGCGCCGATTCCAACTCCAAGGCTGCAGCTTACGTCTGCATTGAGGATCAGCTGAGCAATCAGTTCTGGGGCGTCGGTACCCACGATGACATCATACTGGCATCAGTAAATGCCCTGGTCAGCGCTTTGAATAGAATGAATAAGAAGGATCACTTTGTTAAATAGGAGGGAAAATCAATGGGAATGACAATGACGCAGAAAATCCTGGCCGCACATGCGGGTCTGGACAGCGTAGTCGCAGGACAGTTGATCAATGCCAAGCTGGACATGGTTTTGGCCAATGACATAACTGGGCCTGTATCCATAAATGAATTTGAAGGTGCCGGCTTTGATAAGGTATTCGACAAAAGCCGTATATCTCTGGTCATGGATCACTTTGCACCTAATAAGGATATAAAGAGTGCCGAGCAGTGCAAGAAATGCAGAACTTTTGCGAAGCGCTTTGACATAGACAATTTCTATGACGTTGGAGAAATGGGCATTGAGCATGCTCTTCTCCCGGAAAAAGGTCTGGTCTGCGCAGGAGAAGCAATTATCGGCGCAGATTCACACACCTGTACATATGGAGCACTTGGTGCGTTTTCAACCGGCGTAGGCTCAACAGATCTGGCAGCTGGCATTGCAACAGGCCAGGCATGGTTCAAAGTACCTAGTGCAATCAGGTTCAACCTTACCGGAAAGCTGAACAAGTACGTCAGCGGCAAGGACGTTATCTTGCATATCATAGGCATGATCGGAGTCGATGGAGCCCTTTATAGATCCATGGAATTCACAGGCCCTGGTGTTGCAAGTCTCACCATGGATGACAGGCTTTGCATATGTAACATGGCTATTGAGGCTGGTGGCAAGAATGGCATATTCCCTGTAGATGATATAACAAAGGAATATATGAAAGGTCGTGTCAACAGAGATTACAAAGTATTCGAAGCTGATGCTGATGCAGAATATGATGAAGTATATGACATTGATCTTGGAACAATTAAGTCCACTGTTTCCTTCCCTCACCTTCCGGAAAATACCAGGACCATCGATGATGTCGGCGAAGTGGAAATCGATCAGGTAGTCATAGGCTCATGCACCAACGGCAGAATATCAGATATGAAAGCTGCTGCCGACATACTGAAGGGCAAACATGTCGCAAAAGGTCTGCGTGCCATAATCATACCCGCTACTCAGCAGGTATATAAAGAAAGCATTGCCAAAGGCTATATCGATACATTTATCGATGCCGGATGCATCGTTTCAACGCCAACATGCGGTCCTTGTCTTGGCGGACATATGGGAATACTTGCCAGCGGAGAACGCTGCGTTGCAACGACTAACAGGAACTTTGTAGGCAGAATGGGCGATACAGAATCAGAGGTTTACCTTGCCAGCCCAGAAGTCGCTGCGGCTTCTGCCATAGCAGGCAAGATCTGCGGACCGGAAAGGAGCTAATGATGGACGCAAAAGGGAAAGTAATCAAATACGGTAATAATGTCGACACAGATGTTATAATTCCGGCACGTTATCTTAATACACAAGATCACAAAGAACTTGCGAGCCACTGTATGGAAGATATCGATAAAGAATTTGTCAACAAAGTAAATCCTGGTGATATCATGGTTGCCGGCGAAAATTTTGGATGTGGCTCATCTAGAGAACATGCTCCTATCGCTATTAAAGCTTCCGGTATCAGCTGCGTCATCGCATCTACTTTTGCCAGAATATTTTATAGAAACGCAATAAACATTGGTCTTCCAATTCTTGAATGCCCTGAGGCCAGCGCCAAAATCGAAGAAGGCGACGAAATTTCAATAGATTTCAATTCGGGAACTATAGAAAACCATACGAAAAATGAAACTTATAAGGCACTGCCCTTCCCTGAATTTATACAGAACATCATCGCTGAAGGCGGCCTGTTAAACAGCATCAAGAACAAATAAGGAGGCTTAATAATGAACTATAATATAGCAGTAGTAGCCGGTGACGGCATAGGACCCGAAGTCGTAGCAGAAGCCATTAAGGTTCTCAACGCAGTCGGAACCAAGTACGGTCATAAATTCAACTATACCTATGTCCTTGCAGGCGGTGCTGCAATAGATGAGGTTGGCGAATGCCTTCCGAAGGAAACTATCGATATCTGCAAAAAAAGCGATGCTGTCCTTTTAGGTGCTGTAGGCGGTCCAAAGTGGGACAGCCTGGCTGGAGATGAAAGACCTGAAAGAGCACTACTGGGACTTAGAAAAGCCCTTGGGCTTTTTGCAAACCTACGTCCTGCCATAGTATTCGATGAGCTGGCAGATGCCTCTCCTTTAAAACCTGAGATTCTTAGCGGCGGACTGGATATAGTCGTCGTCAGAGAACTGACAGGTGGAATATACTTTGGCGAAAAAGGCTTCAGTGAAACATCCATGGGGCCTGCTGCCTATGACATAGAGCAATACTCAGAGGGAGAAGTAAAGCGAATCGCTCACGTTGCATTTGATATGGCCAGAAAGAGAAATCACAAGGTCACAAGCGTTGACAAGGCAAATGTCCTTGAGAGCTCCAGACTTTGGCGCAGAACTGTAGCAGCGGTTGCCTCAGAGTATCCTGATGTCGAACTTGATAATCTTTACGTAGACAATGCTGCTATGCAGCTGGTAAGGAATCCAAGACAATTTGACGTTATAGTAACGAGCAATATATTTGGAGATATCCTGTCAGACGAAGCCAGCCAGATCACTGGTTCAATAGGAATGCTTCCATCTGCCAGCCTATCCAACGGCAATTTCGGCATGTATGAACCGGTTCATGGCTCTGCACCTGATATTGCCGGAACCAAACAGGCAAACCCGATTGCCACCATTCTTTCCACTGCAATGATGCTACGGTACACATTTGGTCTTACCGATGAAGCAGATTCCATTGAAGAAGCGGTTAAAGAATTCCTGGCAAAGGGATATAGGACGCCCGATCTTTGCGGAGGCGCAGCTGACGCAATAGACACAGTGAAAACCGGAGATTTGATAACTTCAATGATTTAATAACATAACTAAAAAAGGCTTTGACGGGTAATCTGTCAAAGCCTTTTTTATTATATAGATTTTTCTTCTATTATTTTCTTCTTTGCTCCACGGCCGAAAACTATGAACAGTATCGGTAATACTATCTGCAATAGACCTTCACAGACCTGATAGGCTGATGTCTGCCTCGCTATGAGTCCAATGACCATTCCCACTACAGAGATGATTACCGTGACCCAGCTAAGAATAAGCCCCACATTCAGCGCACTTTTCTTACCTCTGCTGCCAGCTATCCCTGACGCTCCGATAACCAGACCCAGTAAACTGGTAATTACCATGGCTATGCCATAAGAAAATGCCATTCTTGCCAAGGTCGTCTGACTGTCACTGGTGAATATTGCCGAGTAGCCTATAGCTACAATCAGTCCTACCACAATACCTATTACACCAATTA
>Ga0183101_1002903_pt1 | contig 10617 bp, 8 predicted proteins | sample Biomet3_FD_127790 | JGI IMG/M metagenome (GOLD analysis project Ga0183101, IMG submission 127790) | Microbial communities from bioreactor (seeded with sewage sludge) at LBNL, California, USA - Biofuel metagenome 3 | ecosystem: Engineered > Bioreactor > Anaerobic > Unclassified ... | reverse complement strand
GCTTCGATAAAGAAACCGGATAGAAAATATAGTCGCGGAAGAAGGTTCCTAACGTGATATGCCAACGATGCCAGAAATCACCGGCATTCTTCGCAAAGAATGGCTGCCTGAAGTTCTCGGCAATTGTAATCCCGAAGATCTTGCCGGCGCCAATTGCGATATCAATCGTTCCAGCGAAATCCATATATAACTGGATGGTGCAAAAGATTGCACCTGTTAAGCATAAGCCGCCATTATCCGAATGGTCACGGAAGATTGTCGTGACAACCGGCGCCATATGATCCGCAATGACCATCTTCTTAAAGAGGCCCCAGATGATTCTCTCATAGCCTTCTGCTAAGTTCTGAGCGGTAATCGAATGCCCGGCAAACAGATTCTCTGCCATGTCACCAAACCGGGTGATTGGGCCTTCTAATATGGTCGGGAAGAAGCTGGTATACAACGCAAACTTAAAGAAGTTTGTTTCCGCTTCAATCTTCTTATTTGATACATCAGAAAGATAGGAGATACACTGCAGCGTATAATAGCTGATACCAATTGGTACAGCAATCTTCAATGCTGTAAAGCTTGTGCCAAATAAACTTGCGACTGAAGTACCAATGAAGTTGGTATACTTCAACACAATCAATACACCTAAATTGATCAAAACACCCAATACTACAATCCGATGCTTTTTCTTTTTAAATACTTTACGGTCTACACCTTCCGGTGCTTTCTTCATAGAACCAAGTTTTCTGCCAAAGAGATACGAAATGAACGTTGTTGCAACGTTATAAGCTAATAAGAACTTTGACCACATAAAGAAGAAAACGTAGTCAGCCACAAGCAAAACAGCCCAGCGATATTTCTTAGGCATGATTTGATATATGATTGCGACAAGAGGAAGAAATGCCGCAAAGAATAATGGTGAATTATACGATAATGTCATTTTTCATTCCTCACTGATATAAACCTAATGATTTATATCTTTCTTCCCATTCTGTATACTCTGAATCATTTCGATGATCTGTCAATGAGTACCGTTCACTGACCCGTTTTCCAAAATCGGTGCATATTTTCTTTGAACCATTTAAATTGACATGGTCTCCACCATCTCTTGTGTCTGTTGCCCAGTCAAAGGATAACTGGTTAAATTCTTTTTGCTCATTATAGTCAATATATGGAATGTCATTATCTTGTGCCCATTCCTCTACAGCGAGATGTTTCGCTGTTGTCCACGTTAATGCTGAAGGAGCAGTCACAAGGACTAGGTGGATATTCCTTTCGCTGCATAACTGCAATACTTTATTTAATCCATTCAAACTATTTGTATCCAATTCCATTGCATCTATGTCGTTATTCATATAATCTTTACGCCCTGTATATGGGACGGTTGTTTTATTCAGGTTTGCCCCTTTTGTCTTTTGATCACCATATTTCGTTGAAGTGTTTTTATAATAGTTATGGTAATGAAAAATCGGGAGCACTTGCGATAAGGCATATTTGATTGGGTTTGGGCTAGAGAAGATTGCACTGGTCTCTAATACAACAACCGAAGGACTCTGATGTTTCAATGCCCGCGATAAAATCTTGGCAGAATCTCCAGTCCATTGTCCAGGTGTTGAACAGTTATAGGATGTAATTCCATATTCGTGAAAAATTTGCAATGGTGAAAATGCAGCCCACCCTTCACTATCTCCTAAGAAAAGCATGTCTAATGAATTTTGTGATTCTTTTTGAATTGACCGTGTTTTATATCTCACATCATTGTACATATATCCATTGTTATAACGAATTGTATAAAATGGGATACAAATGACGGATGTAAGTACACAAAAACCAATCATAAATAATAGAATTATTTTCGCTGTGATTTTTTTCTTTTCCATTTCTCCCCTTTTCAACTATTCTTTGTTATAAATCTTGGAATTGTTGTATACGTCATTCCAAGATTGGTATGCTTCATCTGCAGAATGATCCGGCAGATCATAATCCTCTTTTAGTATCTTTCCGATATACGAATTGATCTTTAAGGTTCCGCTGAAATTGACATGATCACCCTTGTCCAAGGAATCTGTGTTCCAATCAATTCCTATTTCATCGACCTGTTCATTCAAGTCTAAGAAAGTTACCCCTTTTTCTTTTGCCCAGTCTGAAATTGCTAGACTCTTGCCCTCCGTCCAGTTTTTAGGCGATGGAGATGCGACTAAAAGTACTTGAATCCCTTTTGATTTTGCTAAATCTACAATCTTTTCCAAATATTCCTGTGAACCAGAAGGAATGGTAGCTTCTTTCATCGATGAATTCATATAATCTTTACGTCCTGTATATGCAACCGTTGTTTTCCGATACCAGAATCCCTTTAAAACACTCGCTTTCGCATATTCCGTATTCATTCCATAAATAATTTCTGGAATTTGAAATAGCTTATAGAACGAATGATAATGGGTAATCGGCAGTATCTTTTCCATAAAGATTTCTGCATTATCCCCATTATTGTATAGAGTTTCCTGCTTAAAGGCATTATTTACTTCTACCACAATCAGCTTTGGGCTCTGGCGCTTTAATTCTTGTTCCAGGATGGCATAAGTATCTGAAATCCTCTGGGCACGAGATCCCGTATTATAACTGGTAAATCCCTGTTCTTTCCAAAGCTGGATTGGCGAATATACATCACAGCTTTCACTGTCTCCCAGAAACAATACATCAAGACTATTCTCCGGTTCGCTTTCCATTGCACGAGTTTTGCGTTCAACAGCTAAAATATCATATGCAACATAATCCTTGGGAGACACGAGAAAAGAGGACCCCGCAAGAAGAATCGCAAGGCCTAATAAAAATAACAGGCTGTTTCGTACTGATTTCTTATGTTTCATCGTCTTATCTGCCGCTCGCGCAAGCATTACTATTATACTGGTTTACCTTGCGTTTTGAGCGTCAAATTATGAAACTTTCGTGAGATAGATACATTGTACAAAAAATCACAAAAGACCTGCTAGCAATGTCGCAAAAACAGAATATGATAAAAACAGGAAGAAATTTATGAAATCATCCAATTTAATCACAACCTGTGAAGGATATGAGGCGTTGACAGACCTTGGGAAAGAACCAGAAGGCCCTTTAAAAGCGCACGAAATCAAGACATTGCTGTCATTTTGTAACAGAATGATGAAAAAAGGCTGCACTTTAGAGGACTTTAACGGTTACTTTATCGGTTATTCGATTCGTCAGATTGGCAAAGAATTCGATTTACTAAAGTTTACTAGGAACTATATTTTAAACATTGAATTAAAAGCAGAACTCTTAATAGAAGATAAAGAAGAAAAGATTATTAAACAAATGCGGACAAATCATTACTATCTCAATGCAATCAGCCGCAAAATCATCATTTTCACTTATGTAGAAAATGATGGCATCTATCATTATCTGCCTGAGTCGAACTCTTTGCAGAGAGTCAGTGATTCCTATGCAGCACAGCAGATGATGGATGCGAAAGAAGATTGTACCTTTGACCCTGATCAAAGATTTATCCCATCCGCATATCTTATATCCCCCTATGACAATGTGGGAAAATTCCTGCACGATCAGTACTTCTTAACAACTGCTCAGAACGCAATCAAAAAGGAAATACTGGATCTTGTCTACCAGAATAAATATAGGTTGTACACTTTGCAGGCAAGTACCGGAACTGGCAAGACACTGCTTTTATATGATATTGCCAAAGAAATGATGGACCAAAAGAAAGCTGTAAGAATTCTCCACACACAACCGTTGAATCCAGGACAGCAGGAACTGATTCAAAAACACCAATGGGATATTCTTTCTCTATATAACACCCCGTTCGATGCTATCTGTGACTCGATTGATTTGTTATGTATTGATGAAGCACAGCTGCTGTCAAAAGAACAGTTATATACAATCCTTCTTCTTTCCAAGCAGAAGCAGGTTCCTATATTATTCGCTTATGATCCGAAGCAGGAGCAATACCGGGTACCTTCTTTTGATTTGGCAGAATATATTCAAGAAATTCTGCCAAATATAGAAATCTGTCAAAATAAATTGACCAATAAGATTCGTACTAATAAAGAGATGGCAGATTTTATCGATAATGTTATGAAATTGGATTCAAATCACAACAATGATTCATTTCATAATATTTCGATTGACTACATTACGAATCCAGATACGCTAGATAACTATAAAAAAGTCCTGCAGAAAGAAGGGTATGATGTGATTGATGTCACATCCCTCTCTTTGCAGGAATTTGACGGTCAGGAATATAAAAAAGCAGCCCTGATCCTAGATCAGAGCTTCTATTACGAGCAAAATGTACTGCATTCCACAAACCAGAAAGAGGAAGTCCTTTACCAAGTAATTACCAGAGTCATGGATGAATTGAAAATCATTGTGATACAGAACCCTGCTTTCTATCAATCATTACTTGGCATTATTAAGAATCACTAATCCTGTTTTTTAAACACGAACAATTTCGAAAGAATGTAATTCATTACGATTACAACAACCTGTGAAACGAGCTTAGCAATATTGGCATTCTGTTTCAATACGGTTACCAATAAGAACATGATTCCCATATCCATCAAAAGCGTTGCTAATCGTGCCACAAAGAACTGAATCACTTCTTTGATTACATTTTCATTCTTAGAACGGAAAACATAACGTCTGCTCATCACATACGCAAATGTGACACCAACAATCCACGAAAGAACATTGGCAACCTGTAATAAGAATGGGTTATTCGGATCAGCAAACGTCCAGGTACATGCATAATATACAATTAAGCTGATTACCGTCGTCATTACACCTACAATTAAATAATCAAACAGCTCTCTGTACTTTAAATATAATTTTTTCATAGAAACATCTTACCATTTCCTTCTAATATGCACAAAATAACACTTCTAACACATAGTTAGAAGTGTTATTGTTTATCCAATTACGACTGCTCCCCATACATCTCCTGGCACAAGCGAAATATAGGACTTTCCACGATTTATCTGCAGTTCATTGCCAGAAGCATCATAATAATGCATGATTCCCTGTTCCCCGCTCTTCTTCCAAGTAATTGGTTCCTTAACGCCATTGGTAAGATAATACCCATCGCCTGTGCTGTCTACAATATCATAGTAAATCAGACCACCTTCTGGATATTCTGTATATGGAGCATCCAGCAGGAATACATTTTCAAAAGATAACGTCTGGCCATCATCGCCGTCCTGGTGAAGAATCCCATACATGGAAAGATCATACGTTTTTGTGTCTCCATTGTATGCTAACGTCGTTCCATTATGATCATACGGCAGTTCCACAGAGGTTGCGGCTGTAAAGGCAGATGCCGTTGTATCGACTGCTAACGTATACTTTGCAAAGTTGAAGTGATCCCCATCCTGCTTATATTCGTTATAATTCAAGCTGACCCCATAATCCGCAGCATTATTCGTAATGTCCCCTGGCATAATGTACTCCGTAAACTCCCAGTTTTTCCCATTCTGTACTCTCGAGAAGACACCTGATAAGTTCTGCGCACCATAGCCGCTTTCCATGTATGGTGTAGCATAGAATGCTTCACCATCATGGCACAGAATAGCATTCCATTCAGAAGCCAGCCATACATTTGTCGTACGCGCAGAACGAACATTACCAATCTGTGGCACATTTGCATAATCCTTATATACTGCCATGAACCGTGTAATACGCTCATTTTCTAGACTGTTCATCAGATCATAAACGATATCCGCTTCTGCAAGCCCATAATGCGGCAATGCAACATATTCGCAGTCCACCATGACCGCGATTGGTCTTTGATCTTTTAATGACTGACTGATTGGCAGTCCTGTCGTTTCACTAAAATAAGTGCCTGAAGGTGCTGCGTATGGATCTGGTGTAGGTGTGGCAGTCGGTGTTGCCGTAGGAGCTTCACTGACAGCAACTGCCTTTTTACTGCATCCTGACACACTCACCGTCATGCCCAATACTAAAGCAACTTTTACTAGTCTATTTATGTCCATTTGAATTCCCTCTAATTTACTAACTGTATTAATTTTATAACATTTCTTTCTGTTTGTAATGCAGAAATAGAATCTTCTCCTCAATGGATTTTCTCATGTAGGAATACAGACTTCCTGTGTGGTGGATCTTGGGGAAAACATTGTCATAAAAGTAACGTAAGAATATAATTGGAATGATAAAGTTACTTTTTGCGTAATTTTTTATTGTCTAATTACTAGGGAGAAGATATTTTATGAATTTCATTCAATCCACCATCAAAAAATATGCTTGGCTCATTATTGTCAGTTTCTTCTTGATCATTGTTGCATATCAGATGGTCCAAATAATCCGCTATGCAGGAATTGCGCCCATTGAGGTCCGTGAAGGTGTCGGATTTAAATATGCCGTTGATTTTGCCAGAGGAATCAATCCTTATTCATTAGATGTCTTGAATGCAGATACAACTCCTGTAATCAATCATTATGGAATCGTTATGACTGCTCTATTAAGTGTATTTGTTCGGATTTGGCCAGCTAATTATGTTACTGCCATCCGAATTGGTGCATTCTTAGTAAAATTATTAGGATGTTATTTCTTTGCCAGAGGATTATATACAAAAACAAAGAGTAAAGTAATATCTGCCCTCTCCATTTTCTTCATCTATGCTTTATATCAATTTCCAATTTACCCTTGTACGATTGCGTTAACACTCTCTTATCTGCTTTATTGGATTATTTCCGTTGATGAAGAAAATGACAAATGCCGCTGGTACTTGTATGTCGTAATCATGATTTTATTATTCTACACAAAACAGTATTTTGTCACTTTAGCACTTGGTTTGTTAGTCTACCTTCTTCTTAAAAAAGCATGGAAAGATGCTTTAAAATATACTGCCTCTGGAATCATCTTTGGCATCTTGTCTATGTTGATCATGAATAAATTATTCCCACTGTACTTCACGCAGTCATTCCTCTTCGTTGGAACTGCTTCCAGCGGCGCATCCTCCGTTCCTTATTTACTGACGCAGTTGGTTGATCTTGTATTTAACTTATTTGGCGGATTATTTATTATCATGTTGGCAGTTGTTGCTCTGCTGCTGAGCATATATATTCATACAAAAAACAAACATGAAACAATGGATCCTAATGTGCAAAAATTCTGGAAACATTGTTCTTACGGTATGATCATGTTTCTGACAATGACACCTGTCTTGTTTTTCTTGGGGCAGAATACTGGTTCCTATAATCGCTATTTCTATGAGTTGTGGATACCATATCTCATTGATGTTGTTCTATGCTTTACTGCTTTCATTAAAGAGTATTATCAAAATAACAAAACCGAAAGTGCTCTTTCCTTCTTTACAACGGAATGTATTATATTTGCTTTGATCTTATTCGCTTTTTCCTCTGTATTTAGGAATTTCTATCGTATTGCTTTCCCAACGGCAGAAGAAGATGCTCAATGGAACAAGGTCTATGAACTGGTAAGTACGAAAGCCCCTACAGGCAATTTCTTTTCTTCCTCTGTATTAAGCTTTTATTGCCTACAAAACGACATCCCAGCTTACGACTATGGAACCAACCAATATTGCGATGAAACAATCAGTCCAAAAATCAATGTAGGCTGGAAAGAAAAGGTATTTCCATATGCTACAGAACTAAACGATAAGGTCATTAATGATCGTAATGAAGCATATAACAAGATATCCAATGGGTCATTTGATCTAGTCGTCCTTACTGATGGCTTGCCATATTATTCTGGTCTTAAAGATAACCTGATTGCTGGTGGTTATAAGGAAATCACAACGGAAAACTTATCCATCGGCGGCAGAGTCTGGGTAACTCATTTCTATACAAACAAGTAGGTAAATACAATGAATGAAGAAAAAAACAAAATGAAATATCCATTACTTTGGATCATAATTCCTTGTTACAACGAAGAGGAAGTTTTACCGGTTACTGCGCCAATGTTTTTAAAACAGCTGCAGGATATGATCCATGCCAAATTGATCAGTGACCAAAGCCGTATTCTATTTGTAAATGATGGTTCCAAGGATAAGACCTGGCAGATTATTTCTGATTTAGCAAAGCAAGATGAGCACTATATAGGCATGAGCCAAAGCCGTAACCGTGGGCATCAAAATGCAGTTCTTGCAGGTCTCATGGAAGCACGTACTGTTTCTGATATTACTATTTCAATTGACTGTGATGGGCAGGATGACATCACTGCAATGACTGAAATGGTCACAAAGTATCTTAATGGTGCCGAAGTAGTATATGGCGTTCGCTCCAGCCGTGATACAGATACAGCCTTTAAACGGTCCACTGCTCAGTTATACTATAAGATGCTGAATAAAATGGGAGCAGAAGTTGTCTATAACCATGCTGACTATCGTCTTATGAGTTCACGTGTACTGGATCAATTTGCTGATTTCCATGAAGTAAATTTATTTCTACGTGGCATGGTCCCGCTTGTTGGTTTCTCTAGTGATACTGTTTACTATGCTCGTCATGAAAGACTGGCTGGGAAGAGCCACTATCCATTAAGTAAGATGCTGCACCTGGCTTTTGATGGCATTACAAGCCTATCTGTAAAACCAATTGCCGTAATCACATCTCTTGGTTTTATTGTCAGTATCGTTGGTTTCATCGGAATTATATGGGCCATTGTAATGGCATGTATCGGAAGTACAGTTGCCGGGTGGACTTCCATCGTATGTATTGTTTGTTTCCTTGGTGGAATCCAGCTTTTATCCATTGGTATTATTGGAGAATATGTTGGTAAATTATATCTGGAATCGAAACATCGTCCACGTTATATCATTAGTGATAGAACATGGAAACCGTATAAGAGAGAATATAAAGGATAGACTCCACCCAAAAAGTTGGGCACAACTTGGAAAGTGCATACGCCGGTCAAACTGAGCCACCTCATCCGGACTTTGAGAGCCACTCCGTCCAGTGACACAGAGCCACTCAATCCGGCAATGAGAGCCACCCTTTCTAATAGAGACTATAGTGAATGCTGTATGAGAATGCTCATACGGCATTTCTCATATTAGGAGTAGGGTATTTATATACCTTATTATCTTGAGTTTCCAAATTGCAATCTTGCAATCTGAGCCAGCGTTCAATTTCTATTCGAATATCTTTGAAGACAATTCACAGAGAAAATTGAAAGCAGTCAAAGAATGAAACAATCCAATGGGGAATAGCACGAATCCTCAGTCGACTTTTACTACCGAGTGAGTGGACTTTTGACACCGGACAGTCGGAGCTTTTACTCCGGACGACTGGACTTCTTACTTCGAAGTATTCATTCAATTACCAGTAATGGGATGGCTCACTGTTTGAGCGACGATGGTTGCGCAATTCTCTGCGACTACAGTGGCGCAATTCTCTGCGACTACAGTGGCTCAATTAATGCCGACGGGGTGGCTCTTCGAGCCCGCTGTTTGCAAGTATCACTCAACCAAGGCTTTTATAGAACTCCAATATTACTGTTCTTCCTTTTCTCTTATTCTTTATTTCGTATGGCATCTTTTCTTATGATCAACAAATATTTTTAAATTGACAATATTTGTAAGTATGTTGATTTATGAATGTTGTTTACAAAAAATGTCCAATTGAATCGATACTATTTTGAACTATTTGCCACAAGGTAATTTATAAATGCACAACATGATACCAACATAAACTTTGCATCTTCAAATGTTGAAGCAGGTCCTCCAATATCTCCAGCATGTCTTATTCCATTAGCATCACTTGTATATCCATACAATTTGTTAAATGCAATTTCCATTGTTGAATGGATTTCAACTCCGTTAATTTTAAGTTTCTTAAGCATATTTCCAAGGGTTGCGTCCTTACCTTTGGTTCCGGTTAATATTTCACAAATTGTCTCAACAGCAGTTATACTTTCTTTGATAGAGTTTTCGTAATCTGGTGCTTCTCGATTTGCTAATAAACTATTAGCTTTTGATATATGGTCATGTACTGGTTGATAACTATTTTCAAGTGATTCTCTGATTGCTTTAATCTCAAGAGAGTCACTAATAGGAACAATAATTCCGTCCAAGAATCGATATCCAACATACTCTTGTTCAAAACAAGCGTTTATGAAATCAAATAGCGACTCGTTATTATATGTATGACTATATTGATTATAATAGTTATGTTTAGCGCTTCTTTTTAAATAATCATCCCAATATCGCACAATCGCCTCTACCACCGTAAGAACATCATCATAATCATCATTCATAATTGTTTTTTTTAATGCATCAAGAACAACATATTCATGCAAAATAATACTTGTGTCGATGCACTGTAAATAAACGGTACCATACACGAATTGAAGAAAATCCTGGACTTCTGGTCTTCCCTCATATAGATCATTATCATACACATATTTATACATTTGACTTAGCAAATTCTGTAGTTGTACTCGAGTTCTCTCATCAAAATCAGTTAACTGTATTTTTACATTCACTGGTTTTATTGCATTTCTATCAGAAAATCCACCACGCATATTTACTTTAACCACTCTATTTCACCTATACTTTCTCATCTTTAATAAATAAAAACGCTCTTTTCAAGATAAGTGCTGATTTATCACCGGAGTACCAAATCCTGT
>Ga0183101_1000499_pt1 | contig 10620 bp, 7 predicted proteins | sample Biomet3_FD_127790 | JGI IMG/M metagenome (GOLD analysis project Ga0183101, IMG submission 127790) | Microbial communities from bioreactor (seeded with sewage sludge) at LBNL, California, USA - Biofuel metagenome 3 | ecosystem: Engineered > Bioreactor > Anaerobic > Unclassified ... | reverse complement strand
TGCATTATCGAGATTTCTCGGCAAGCAAAAGTTCGGGAATCAAGCATCGTGGGAAGTTCTTGGCATTGACTGAAGAAAAAACTCATACTTCTGACGGATTGTCTACCGGTATTGATCACTTAAAGGAGCTGGGTATTACTCATGTTCACTTGTTGCCTTCTTTCGACTTTGCCTCTATCGATGAGAGAGATAGTACTCGATACAACTGGGGGTACGATCCTCAGAACTATAATGTTCCGGATGGCACTTATTCCACCGACCCTTACGACCCAAAGATCCGCATTATGGAATTCAAAAAGATGGTAATGGCTTTGCATCATGCGGGTGTTCGTGTTGTTCTTGATGTCGTTTACAATCATACATCGAAAATGGATGGAAGTAATTTCCAGCTTACCGTACCCGGCTATTTTTATCGGATTGATGATAAGGGAGCCCCTTCCAATGCTTCGGGGTGTGGTAACGAAACTGCTTCGGATCGACCGATGATGCGTCGTTACATGATTCAATCGGTGTTATATTGGGCAAAAGAATATCATATAGATGGTTTCCGTTTTGATTTGATGGGTGTGCATGATATCGAGACCATGAATGGAATAAGAAAAGCGTTGGATGCTTACGATCCCTCCATTTTTGTTTATGGTGAAGGTTGGGCAGCCGGTGCACCTGCTTATCCGTCAGACAAGTTGGCTATGAAAGCCAATATTGTTGATATGCCTCGTATTGCAGCTTTTGGCGACGAAATGCGCGATGCTCTTCGTGGCCCTTTTAGTGATGATACCAAAGCAGCCTTCCTTGGGGCTGTGTCTGGCAATGAAATGAGTGTCAAGTTCGGTATCGTAGGTGCTATTAGTCATCCTCAGATACTATACAATAAAGTAAACTACAGCACTAAGCCCTGGGCTTTACAGCCTACACAAGCTATTAGTTATGTGTCATGTCACGACGATATGTGCTTGGCTGATCGATTGAAAGCTTCTATCCCCAACGCTACAGAAGCTGAGCTTATCCGACTTGATAAGCTGGCTCAAACAATTGTCTTTACATCGCAAGGAGTGCCTTTTATGTTTAATGGAGAAGAAGTGTTTCGAAACAAAAAGGGAGTACACAATAGTTTTGATAGTCCAGACAGTATCAATGCGATTGACTGGTCGCTAAAAAGCAAATATAAAGATCTGTTTGAATATTATAAGGGGCTTATTGCTTTACGTAAAGCACATCCTGCTTTTCGGATAGGCTGTGCCGATGTTATTCGAGAGAAGTTGAAGTTTCTGCCGACGACGAGAGATAATGTCATCGCTTACGTTTTGAATAATCATGCCGGAGGTGACGAGTCAGAACAGATTGTGGTAGTGTTTAACTCGAATAGAGAAGAGGTCAAACAAACAATAGATAGCGGGAAATATAAAGTACTGTGTCGAAACGGTGAAATCAAACTAAGCGGATTGGGTACAGTAGATGGTGGAGAGATAACTGTACCGAAGCAGTCTGCCCTTATATTGTCTAAATAAAAAATACATAAATGATGAAAGTTTATTTTCAAATTAATTATTGTACGGCTTGGGGCGAAGAGGTTAGAATAAAATTGATTCAAGCCAATGGGAAAGAAACTGTTTATCCTCTTGTTACTACCGACGGTAAAGTATGGAGCGGAAGCCTTTCTATTTCTGATGATATTCGTTATCAGTATTGCATCTATGCCAATGGCGAATATTCACGTTCCGAATGGGATGTAGACATGCGTTGCATCTGCTATGGCGGAAACGGAAAAGTGATTCATGCGGTAGATGCTTGGCGTGACAAACCCGAAATGTCTTTTTACTATAGTTCTGCTTTTACCGATTGTATCAGGTGCCAAGAGAAACCCAATAAGAAGGTACTGAAAAAGAAAATTTTCTCTAAAGCAATACGTCTCAATGTAACTGCTCCTCAGATTACTCGTGATCAGGTTCTTTTCCTTTCCGGTAATCAAAACTTTCTAGGCAATTGGGATACGACAAAGGGCATCCCTTTGGAGAGAGGTGAGGGATTGCTTGAATGGCAGGCACAGTTGGATGCATCAACATTAGTCCTGCCATTGGAATATAAGTTTTACGTTATCAATCGTACGACAGGAGAAGTAGAGTGGGAGACGGGAATGAACCATTCTATAGGTAACTTGAGTATTCAAGAAAATGAGATGTATGTATTCTCGGATATAACGGCCTATTTCTCTTGTCCTAGCTGGAAGGGCGCAGGAGTTGCTATTCCTGTCTTTTCGTTGCGTAGTAAAAAGAGTTTTGGTGTAGGAGACTTCGGCGATTTGAAAAAGATGATTGATTGGGCTGTGCTTACTCACCAAAGCGTTGTTCAAATTCTCCCGATCAACGATACCACCATCACTCATACGTGGGTAGATTCTTATCCTTATAAAAGTATCTCAATATATGCGCTCCATCCTATGTATATGGATCTTAATGCCCTAGGCAAACTCAAAGACGCGAAGAGAAGCGCTGCTTTTGCCAAGAGACAAAAGGAACTGAATGCTTTGTCTCAGATAGATTACGAAGCAGTCAATAATGCCAAGCTCGAATATATGAAGCAGAAGTTTGATGAGGAAGGAGAGAGCGTTCTTGAGTCTGATAAATATAAGATATTCTTTGCAGACAATGAATCGTGGCTAATGCCTTATGCTGCCTTTTCTTATTTGCGTGATAAGTTTGGTACGGCCGATTTCCATCTTTGGGGAGATTACCGGAAGTTTGATCGGCAGAAGATTGCTCAGCTTTGTTCGCCGGAAGGTAAGATATATAAGGAGATAGCTTTCTGTTATTATATTCAATACAATCTTCATCTTCAGCTTTCCGAGGCTGGCACTTATGCTCGTACGCATCACATTATTTTGAAAGGCGATATTCCAATTGGGGTTAGTCGTCATAGTGTTGAGGCTTGGACCGAACCTCATTATTTCAATCTTGACGGTCAGGCAGGGGCTCCACCCGACGATTTTTCTGTGAAGGGACAAAATTGGGGATTCCCTACTTATAATTGGGATGAAATGGCTAAAGATGGTTATGCTTGGTGGAGGCGTCGCTTCAAACAAATGGCACAATACTTCGATGCTTATCGCATAGATCATATTTTGGGCTTTTTCCGTATTTGGGAAATCCCTATAGATGCTGTTCATGGGTTATTGGGACAATTTTCGCCGGCATTGCCGATGTCTGTTGGCGAAATACAACGTTATGGTTTGTGGTTCCGTCCCGATGTCTTTACCAAACCGTTTATTAACGATCATGTGCTGGATAAAATATTTGGAGAGCATGCCCAAGAGGTCAGACTCAACTATTTGCAATCCACCCACGACGGGCTCTATCAAATGTTGCCGCAGTATGATACTCAACGTAAGGTAGAAGAAGCTTTCGCTGGGAAGACTGACGAAAAGAGCAACTGGCTTCGTGAGGGGTTGCATTCGCTTATCAGTGACGTGCTTTTCATTCCCGATAGGAAGAATCCCAATATGTATCATCCGCGCATCGCCGTTCAATTCGATTTCGTTTACGAAGCGCTGTCGTGGGAAGAGAAAGAGGCATTCAATCGGTTGTATAACGATTATTATTACCGTAGGCACAACGATTTTTGGTATCATGAGGCTATGAAAAAGTTACCTTGCCTCATCGGTGCTACTCGGATGTTGGTGTGCGGAGAAGATCTCGGAATGGTGCCCGATTGCGTAGAAGCTGTTATGAAACAACTTCAGATATTGAGCTTGGAGTTGCAGCGTATGCCCAAAAGTCCGAATGACGAATTCGGTCATGTTGCAGCGTATCCTTATTTGTCGGTTTGCACCTTTTCTTCGCACGATACTTCTACTATTCGCGAGTGGTGGGAAGAAGATTATGGCAAGACAGCACGTTATTTTAAAAACGAATTGCATCGGCAAGATGACATACCACCGTATGCTTCTGCCTGGATTTGCAAATTGATAGTCGATATGCAACTCAACAGCAATTCGATGCTTACTATCCTATCGTTTCAAGATTGGTTGTCCATCAATGAATCTGTTCGTCTTGCCGATGCCTCGGCCGAACGCATCAATGTTCCTGCTGATCCGCGGCATTATTGGCGTTATCGTATGCATCTGACTCTTGAAGAGTTAATGAACAGTGATGAATTGAATGAAGAAATAAAGAACATGATAAGCAATAGCGGCAGAAATCAGAAATAAGTAAAAAATAATATGTACTTATGTATCTTGCGACTCACGCCCGTGAGTCGCAAGTTTCGTCCTTACGTTTTTTCCGACTCACGGGCGTGAGTCGCAAGCGTCATAAGGACGAAAAGTTTTTCTTCTCTTTTAGTATTTACAAAAAGTGATATGTCTGGAGTAAAAGGATAAAGAGAGTATCGTTTCTGAACTTCTATAGAATGTTATCGGAGCTATACAACTTTGTTATAAAACGTCAGAAGCCTCGCCATATCACATGGGGAGACCTCTTTATTTAAAACCTTAACACTAACACAAAAATTGATTATATGTATGTTTTTGTCCGCTTGTTATATGTTGCGGGTCGGCTTATTGTATCATGGATACTTATGATCTGATGATTGCGTTATCTTCTTTCGAAAATACTCATGGCAAAGCCACCGCTTCGTGCAAGCTTTACGTTGATTTTTGTTTTGTTTGTCACTGTCATTTTCTTTATCTCATACGATTCGGGATTGGTCAGGTAGTCGGCATCTTTTCCGTCGCAATAAAGTGTGGCGGTGTACTTTTTGCCTGGATCTAAGAAGCTTAATGTAAAAGAAGAGGTACGAATATTGTCGCCTGTTATTCCTCCGATAAACCAATTGCCGGTGCCTTTGGCTTTGCGGGCTACTGTAATGTAACGTCCCGGCTCTGCCTCGAGATATTTAGTATCGTCCCAATCTATTGCCACGTCTTTGATAAACTGAAAAGCATCCATGTGCTTCTCATAATTCTCGGGCATATCGGCAGCCATTTGTAGAGGACTATACATGGTGCAGTAGAGAGCCAGTTGCTTGCACAATGTGGTATGAACGAAAGAGTGGTCTCCTTGGAGGAATGTCAATTTTAGGTTGAAGATGCCTGGGGTATAGTCCATAGGTCCGCCCATAAGGCGAGTGAATGGAAGAATGGTCAGATGGAAAGGTTTGTTGCCTCCAAAAGCTTCGTACTCTGTACCACGGGCCGACTCGTTACCTATTAAGTTAGGGTATGTGCGACATAGTCCTGTGGGGCGTACAGCTTCGTGCCCATTGACGCAAATATGATATTCGGCGGCTTTTTTCACAGCATATAGATAATGATTATTCATCCATTGACCGTAATGATGTTCGCCGCGGGGGATAATGTTTCCTACGTAGCCGCTCTTTACAGCATTGTAACCATTGTCTCTCATGAACTTGTAGGCTGCATCAAGATGTCGTTCGTAATTTCTGACCGAAGCAGAAGTTTCGTGATGCATCATCAGTCGCATACCTCGTTCATTGGCGTATGCTTGCAATTCTTTGACGTTGAAGTCAGGGTAGGGGGTTAGGAAGTCAAAAACTTCGTCTTTCGATTTACCGAACCAGTCTTCCCAACCTATATTCCAACCTTCGATCAGCAATTGACTGAATCCATTTTTGGATGCAAAGTCGATGTAGCGCTTTACATTTTCGTTGTTTGCTCCGTGGCGTCCGTTGGGTTTCACTTTAGTGTAATCCGTCTCGCCCAGTTTCACGGACAAAAGATCGTCTGTATATGCCCATGTGCTCTTTCCGGTAATCATTTCCCACCATACGCCCATGTATTTGACGGGCTTAATCCACGAAATATCCTTGTAAGCGCACGGTTCGTTCAGATTGAGTGTAAGGTGAGATGCCAATATATTGCGTGCATCGTCACTCACCATTATTGTTCGCCATGGAGATTTGCATGGAGCTTGCATGTAGCCTTTATCACCTTGTGCATCTGGAGTCAACCATGATTCGAAGACGAAGTTCTTATCGTCCAGGTTGAGGCTCATGCACGAATAGTCCACCAATGCGGCTTCGTGAAGATTAATATATAAGCCCTCAGCCGTTTTCAGTTGCAATGCTGTCTGAACTCCGGTAGGTGAGAATGGAGTTTGCGAAGCATTTGGAGTAATGGCGCCCTTCATCAGACTGCGAATCTCCGAAAGTTTTGATTCTGTATAATCGTATTCTTGAGTGTCGTAATCTCCCGGAATCCAGAACGCTGTATGGTCTCCGGTCATGGCAAATTGGGTGTGTTCTTCTTTTATTACGAAGTAATTCAGATTCTTCTGCAATGGAAATTCATAACGAAATCCTAAGCCATCGTCAAAGAGGCGGAAACGTATGATAATGTCTCTATCTTCTTTTTCTTGCTTTAAAGTGATGGACAATTCATTGTAATGATTACGTATTTGTTTCACTTCACCCCAAACGGGCGTCCATGTTTCATCAAAACTTGATGTTTGCACATTCCCAACCGAAAATCCATTCATCAGATTCGGAGCATCTTTCAATTCGAGTCCCAGATGAGAAGGTTTGATAACTTGTTTGTTTTTATAATACAATTCGTATGTAGGTGTTCCTGTGTTGCTTAACGAGAAAGTCATTTTTAACTGTCCATTGGGTGAGCGCAGCTCTTGTCCCGTTACTCGTATACTCGAGAATGTAGCCAATAATGATATACAAACGATATAAAAAAAATGTTTTTGTGTAATAAAACTTTTCATGCTTCTCTAATTATGTTAACAATATGCGTCGTTGTAGAATATGGAATGCTGTAAATTCTATATTTTATATTGTTTCAAAATTACTACTAATATGGTAGAGAGATTAGCAATGTTAGTAAAAAAGTAGTAACTTGTACTATTTAGTTTTATTGACAATCAGTTCGTTGTGAATATCTGTAAAGTAGAAAAAAGTAGTGGATATATGCAGCTTGTTATCCTAAATCGTTAAGTTGTGCTATCTTCATTATTTCTTTTTCGAGTGTATTGCGATCTCCTTTTGCCGCATTTCTTATTTTTACTCTATAATTATAGATAGTGGTGACCGAGTATCTTAGGAACTTTGCAATCTTCGCGCTATCAGATATACCTAGTCGGATCAATGCAAAGATACGCAACTCTACATTGAGTTGCCCTTTCTCCTTGGGATAGATTCTACTTTCGGGTACTAACATCTTGTTGAATTCTTCGACAAATGTGGGGAATAGTTCCAGGAATGTTTTGTCGAAGTTCAAGTAAAAGTCTTTTAGTTCCTCTTCGATGAACTCTGATGAACGCAATGCTCTATACAAAGCTTCGACTTTCTCGTTTGAAGCGATCTTTATAAGTGAATGTTGGTATTCATTCATCTTTTCGATATAGAAAGAACACAATTCCATGTATCGACTTAAACTTGCTTCTTTGATGTTATTTGCCTCGATAAGCGATACATTGGCTGTTATTAGTTTTTTGTTCGAATGTTTGAGGGCTTCATTCAAGTCTATTAAGTTACGTTTGAATAGAGAGAGTTTATTCTTCTGTTTGCTTAGATAAAACAATACAATGGCCAATACGATAGCCAATATTGTAATGCAGGCAAAGGCAATGGTGCGTTGCTGTTCTTTCTTTTGTAGCTTTAGTTGATAGCTCTTCTCTACAATGGGATATATCTGAGAAATCTCAACGGTGCGAAGTCGCGCATTGCAATAAGAGGCATCTTCCATTGCGCATTTCATATAGTTGTATGCCCTATTCAAGTCTCCTTCCTTATATAAGACCTTGGATAACTCTAATAGCGAAAGGTATTCTTTTGTGGCCGATTGTAAGTCTGCAATGGCTGATGTAGCTAAATAATACTCTTCTCTTTCCTTATTGCCGGCTTGTCGATAAGCCATTGCTATAGTATAACCTAAGTACCTCATCATATCCATATCTGATTTCTTCACCCAAGGGAGCATCAAAGCAAGAGCTTCTTTGTAATCTCCTTTATCTAAAAGTTTTTCTGATTTTGAGATTGCATACGAGGAAGTGTTCTTGCCTTGATAGAGCATCAGGGAATCTCTATAAAGACTTACTTGGCGAACATACTCGCTATGAAATGATTTCTTTGAAGAATAGTCGGCCATAAAACCATACATCATGCGATAAACATGATAACAATATTTCAGATTGTCTGCATTAAGAGAATGTCTATTAACCGAATTGGCTAGATTAAGAGCTTCCAGATATAGTCCTTCTGTAGCATATACTTCGGCCAATGTTAATATCGAATGATTGATATATTCCGTGTTATTTAATGCTTTGGCCAATGTCAGTTGCTTGGAAGCAAAGACTTCGGCCGAGTCGAGATTAAAGACTCTGTACTCTTCGTAAATCTCATCAATCAATTTGTATTGACGCTCTTTACTTTTGGCCATGTTGAATTGTTCTTTTGTCTTTGCAATCAAATCCAATTTTGTTTGGGTAATTTGTTGCTTCTCTTTTACAACTCTATCGAGCATGGCTAATGCTTCTGGTGCGGTCGATTGGGCAGAGCAAACGGCTGGCAAAAATATTAGAACAATAAGGCGTAATAAATTTTTCATGTAAGTGTTAGTGCTATTTTTGGTAGGTTTCTCTCTTCTCTCTATACAATCTCAAAAATATACATTTTATTTGGTTTACAAAGTATAATCAAGAGAAAAAGTGCTAATTTTAATGTGCAACCGTTTTACTTGCTCTAAAAGGTTCTTTATCCTTTTGAGATTGTGGGATGTTAGCATCAGTCTTGAGTCTTGTTAATAGATTGATAATATAGTCATCACAAGATAAATGGTGCCATCCAATATCTTTTTATATGTATAATATCTTTTATTTTTATTAATTTTCCTCGTTGTCTTTAATAAAGAAAAGGAGATATATCGAGCGGTTAATAAATATTATTTATATTTACGTCGTGCTAATTAACCTTTTTATTATCTAGTGTATGTCGAATAGAAGAAATTTCTTTAAAACTCTTGTCGCAGGGTCTTCGTTATTAATAAGCCATAAGGTGATGGCTTCGAGTCAGAATTTTGAAAGCGTAATCGCTTCAAGTACTAAATCTACCGGAAGCAGATTGAATAACTTCTCTACTCCCGGTGCATTTAAAGGTATGCCAATAAAAGCAACTTTTCTAGACGAGATTAGTTGGGATATTCCCCATCAGAATTGGGGAGTTCGCGAATGGGATAATGATTTTAAGGCAATGGTTAAGATGGGTATTAATACCGTGGTGATGATTCGTGCCGGTCTGGGACGTTGGATTGTTGCTCCTTTTCAATCATTGCTTAAACAAGAAGAAGTCTATTACCCACCAGTAGATCTGGTAGAAATGTTTTTAACTTTGTCAGATAAGTATGGGCTGAATTTCTATTTTGGGATGTATGATTCAGGTAAGTATTGGCAAGAAGGTCTTTTCCAAAAGGAAATAGATTTGAATCTACAGCTAATTGACGAAGTATGGGCCAAATACGGGCATCATAAGTCTTTTAAGGGTTGGTACCTGTCGCAAGAAATAAGTCGCAGAACAAAGAATATGTCCAAAATATATGCTTCTATGGGTAAACATGCAAAAGAGATATCAGGGAACTTAACCACGATGATTTCTCCTTATATACATGGAGTAAAGACCGATCAGGTAATGGCTGGAGACAAGCCCCTCTCGGTGAAAGAACACGAGGAAGAGTGGAATGAAATATTGGATAATATACATGGTGCAGTTGATATACTGGCCTTTCAAGACGGGCAAGTAGATTATCAGGAACTTTATGATTATCTCGTAGTGAATAAGAAACTAGCCGATAGATATGGAATGAAATGCTGGACAAATATCGAATCTTTCGATCGTGATATGCCTATTCGTTTCCTTCCCATCAAGTGGGAGAAGCTTTTATTGAAGCTCGAGGCGGCTCGTAAAGCGGGTATGGAGAATGCCATCACTTTTGAGTTCTCTCATTTTATGAGTCCCAATTCAAGTTATTCACAAGCAGGGCATTTATATAATCGCTATCTTGAACATTTTAATATAAAGAAAGGGTAAAGCAATCTTTCATATTTCACTGCTTGTCTATGACTGACTAGTCACGTAGGTTTCTTATGGGCATGCAATTAATTGATTATCTCCTTTGGAGATGCTATTAATTGTATGCCTCATTTGATTTTTATGTGTATTTTTTTAGAAAATAAGTCTTGCTATTTATTTATTTCTGTAACTTTGTTTGTCGAAGAAGTTCACAGAATGTCATCGTGTTTCGGAGTATTCTGTGGATTGTTTGATATGCTTATCATGTCTTGTCGTTTCGTGAGGAGAGTTCCTTGTCTTACGATTATATGGTATGGAGTTAATGTAGAATAAAGATGATAAAGCTATTGCGTTTCATCCATAAAATATAGATTTTTGTACAATAAATTATGAATATGTATGTTTAGTAAAAGCTCTCTTCGAAAAGTTCTATTTGCGGCGTCGGTCGCATGTTTAATGCCTGCGTCGGCTATGGCACAAAAGGGGCCTCAGTGGCTCAACAAAGCAGTGTTCTATCAGATATATCCATCTTCGTATATGGATACCGATGGCAATGGCATTGGCGACCTGCCCGGCATTATTTCGCGGTTGGATTAT